>Ga0214919_10001981_pt1 | contig 32815 bp, 26 predicted proteins | sample LL1503_MetaG_FD_177994 | JGI IMG/M metagenome (GOLD analysis project Ga0214919, IMG submission 177994) | Freshwater microbial communities from Lake Lanier, Atlanta, Georgia, United States - LL-1503 | ecosystem: Environmental > Aquatic > Freshwater > Lake | place: USA: Georgia | collected... | reverse complement strand
GCGACGCCCTGGACGCCGTGCTCTGCCTGGTGCAAGCGGCATGGGCGCAGCGCCAGGCGGGCTGGGGCCTGCCCGCGCAGGTGGACCCTTTGGAAGGGTGGATCGTGGGCGCCCAAGCCGTAGTGACGGGGCTTTACACAGGCAAGGCACAGGCCGCCCGAGCCGGCAGGCCCGCTACTGCATAATCGGCGATGCACCAATTGAAAACCAAAAACCCATGTCCTTGACTTCGCTTCGCCTGAAAATTGCCGCTTTGTTTGTTGTTTTGTGGGTCTGTGCATGCGGTGGCAGCGGAAGCTCTGCGCCTGCCCCTGTGGGTGGTATCACCGTCGCGCCCGGTAACGGACAGGTCACCATCACCTGGAATGCGGTGCCCGGTGTCGATTATTGGCTGATGTATGCAGCCACGGCCGAGCCCATCAATTTGAAATCACCGCCCGGCTTGCATGCCTGGATGACCAATGTGACCTCGCCCTATGTGCTGACCGGCTTGGCCAATGGCGTAGCCTATTCCTTTGCTATCGATGGCCGCATCAATGGCGGTCCTGGCGGGCCACAATCGCCCTCCGTCGCTGTCGTGCCACGCCCGGCCGGTGGCACCTGGGTGGCCAATACGCCGACCTCCGATAAAGGCACGATTCGCAGCTTAAGCCTGGGTCTGAGTACCAATGGCAACCAGTATTACCTGGCCGTGGGCGATGGTTCGCGCATGTATTCCAGTGCCGATGCGTACACCTGGTCGGCGCCCCTGAGCGGTGTGCCGCAAATGAACTACACCGCGAGTACGTATTTCAACGGCAACTATATGGTTTTGGGTCGCAATGGCAGCGCCAACAATATCTATTACAGCGCCGATTTGAGCACCTGGAAGGCGGCCACCACAGTGGTCACATCCGGCCTCAATGCGGTAACCACCAACGGCACCAGTCTGGTCGCCGTAGGGGATGCAGGCGCGATCTTCTACTCGATCGACGGCCTCAGTTGGACCGCTGGCGTGGTGCCTGCCGGGCTGACGGCTAATTTATACGGCGTTGCTTACTCCTATAGCGGCAAATGGATTGCCGTAGGGCAGGGCGGCACCATGCTCTCAAGCACCGACGGGCTCAACTGGAGCGCGGTCTCGGTGACCGCAGGGGCAGGACAAAGCTTGCGTGCGGTGGGCGGTTACGGCAGTATTTGGGTGGCCGCAGGTTCGGGCGGCTCTGTCATCGTCAGCCAAGATAACGGCGTAACCTGGGCTGCACCAACCACTCTGCCAGCGAGCGCAACGACCTGGTATGCCTTGAACGCGGCCTACGGCCAGTTCTTATTGGTTGGCAGTGGCGGGCAAATTTTGCTCAGCGCAGACGCGGCTACCTGGGTGGCCAAATCCAGCGGTGTCGGCTCGGACCTCTATGCGCTGTGGGGTAACCCCAGTGCCTATTTGGCAGCGGGCGCAGCAGGCCTTACGCTGACCTCCAAGTAAACGCGGCTTTAGGCCGCGCCGCACACGCTGCAATGGGGGTGGCGCTGGGTTGTCAGGCGCGTCCACTCCATGGTGCGGGCGTCGAGCATCAGCAAATATCCGCTCAACGACCTACCCGTTCGCACCACCAACTTGAGCGCCTCGGCCGCCTGCATGGCGCCAATGATGCCCACCAGAGGCGCGAAAACACCCATGGTGGCGCAGCGTGCCTCTTCGGGTGCCTGTTCGGGCGCGAAGGTGCAGGCATAGCAGGGCGCATCGCTGTGGCTGGGGTCATAGACCATGATTTGCCCATCCATTTGAATCGCCGCGCCGCTGACCAGCGGTTTGGCCGCACGCACACAGGCGGCGTTCACGGCTTGGCGGGTCTGAAAATTGTCGCAGCAATCGAGCACCACGTCCGCCTGGGCCACTAAGTCGGCTAGCAAAGCGGCGTCGGCGCGCACTGGCAGCGCTGTGACGCGCACCGAGGGGTTGAGCCGCTGCAAGGTGTCGCGCGCCGAATCCACTTTGGGCCGTCCCAGCGTTTGGGTGCTGTGCATGATTTGGCGCTGCAAATTGGTGAGCTCCACCACGTCATTGTCGACCAGCGTGATGTGCCCGACACCCGCGCAAGCCAGGTACATGGCCGCCGGTGAGCCTAGGCCCCCGGCGCCGATGACCAGCGCGTGGGCGCCTAGCAGGCGCTCCTGGCCTTCGATGCCGATATCCTCGAGAAGGATGTGGCGCGAGTAGCGCAACAGGTCCTGATCATCCAAGTGCGCCTCAGCCACCCGCCGACCTCATTCCTCTTTCTTCTCGGCGCTGCGCTCAACCTGGGTTTTGCTAATCAAAACGGGCTGGCCTTTGAGCTTTTTGAGCGCTTGCTGCAGCTGAAAGTCTTTCTCCGAGCCGTATTCGGGCGGACGGCGCTCGGATGCGGGCTTGCGGGATTCCTCTTCTAGACGCTTCATCGCGTCTTCCCGGGCCTTTTCGCGGGCGGGGTCTTTGACCTCTTCGCCTTGGCCGCTGGCCAGGTGTTTCTCTAAGTCAGCCTCGCGGGTGCGCAAGGCAGCGTAGGGGCTGCCTTCTTCGGTGTCATCGACCATGAAGTCCGGCACGATGCCTTTGGCCTGGATAGAGCGTCCGTTGGGCGTGTAGTAGCGCGAGGTGGTGATTTTCAGGCCGGTATCGCCGCTCAGAGGCCGGAAGGTTTGCACCGAGCCCTTGCCAAAGGTCTGGCCGCCCAGGATGGTGGCGCGCTTGTGGTCTTGCAGTGCGCCGGCCACGATTTCGCTGGCCGAGGCCGAGCCTTCATTGACCAAAACGACCAGGGGCACGTTTTTCAGGCCCGCCGGTAGTTTCTTGATCGGATCGGGGCCCATGCGGCTGGCGTAATCACGCGCGGTGGCGCGCAAAATTTGCTTGCTCTCTTCGGTCTGACCATTGGTGCTGACCACGGTGACGTTCTCGGGCAAAAAGGCCGCTGAAATCGCCACGGCTGCGTTGAGCAGGCCGCCAGGATCGTTGCGCAAATCGAGCACCAGGCCTTTGATTTTGGGGTCTTGGGCGTACAGCTCGCCCATCTTCTTGGCGAAATCGTCTACCGTGCGCTCTTGAAACTGGCTGATACGAATCCAGGCGTAGCCGGGCTCAAGCACCTTGCCGCGCACCGATTGCTGCTTGATTTCCTCACGGATGATGGTGACCGGGAAATACCGGTTCTCGTCCTTGCGGTAAATCGTGAGCGTCACCTTGGTGGCGGGCTCGCCGCGCATGCGCTTGACGGCCTCGTTCAGGCTCAGACCTTTGACGGCGGTGTCGTCAATTTTGGTGATCAAGTCGTTGGGCTTAAGACCAGCGCGGTCCGCTGGCGAGCCCTCGATCGGCGAGACCACCTTGACCAGTCCGTCTTCCTGGCTGATCTCGATGCCCACGCCCACAAACTTGCCCGTGGTGCCTTCGCGGAACTCTTTGAAAGACTTTTTGTCAAAGTAGGTCGAATGCGGGTCCAGGCTGGAGACCATGCCGGTAATGGCGTCGGCGATCAGCTTTTTCTCATCGACCGGCTCCACGTATTCGCTCTTGATCAGGCCAAAAACGGTGGAAAGTTGCTGCAACTCCTCCAGCGGCAAGGGCGTCATGGTGTTGCGTGCAACCGTTTGCAGCGACACGGTGGTCAGCGAACCGGCCAAGGCGCCGATCGCAACCCATCCCGCAATTTTCATTTTCTGGCCCATAAAAATGTCCGTTCCCTCGTGTGGAGTCTATTGGCCAGCGATGCCAGCGCAAAGCCCTATTGTGCGCCCGCCCGCCCGCCCCCGCGTGGGGGACGGGTAAAGGCCGGAGATTTGCTGGTGCATCAGGCCGTGGCCCCACCTTGGGCAGCGACGGCTTGGGCCGCCTTGGCCACGCTGCCGGCATCTCCCAGGTAGCGGTGCCCCGTCGGCCGCAGCTGGGCGTCCAGCGTGTAGACCAGCGGCACGCCGTTGGGAATGTTCAAGCCTACGATGTCGTCGTCGCTGACATCGTCCAGATACTTCACCAGCGCGCGAATCGAGTTGCCGTGGGCGGCGATCACCGGGCGGCGCCCGGCGCGCAGGGCCGGGGCGATGGACTCCTGCCACAAGGGCATCACCCGCTCAACGGTGTCTTTCAGGCATTCGCTCAGGGGAATCTGCTCGGGTGCCAGCTTGGCATAGCGCGGATCGCTGCGTTCGCTGCGCGGGTCCTGGGCCTCCAGGGCTGGCGGCGGCGTGTCAAAGCTACGACGCCACATCAGCACCTGCTGCTCGCCGTATTGACGTGCCATATCGGCTTTGTTCAGACCTTGCAGGGCGCCGTAATGGCGCTCATTGAGGCGCCAGCTGTGCACCACCGGCAGCCAGGTGCAGTCCATCTCGTCCAGACAGTGCCATAGCGTGCGTGTGGCGCGTTTGAGCATGCTGGTGTAGGCCAGGTCGAACACAAAGCCTTCGGCCTTGAGGGTACGGCCGGCCTGCTTGGCCTGTTCGATGCCGTTGGCCGTGAGATCGACATCGGTCCAGCCGGTAAAGCGGTTTTCCAGGTTCCAGGTGGATTCGCCATGGCGAATAAGGACAAGTTGGTGCATATTTGGAGGTGGGCTGCTCGGGTGCAAAACCCTGTTTGCGTGCTGGGTTGGGGCCTGCATTCTAAAATGCGATGCTTTAGCCTTCGGGCTTTGCCAAGGGAGCCCCTGTGAAATTTATTATTGATAACTGGATGTTGATCGCACTTGCGCTGGCTTCGGGCACTTTGCTCCTGGTCCCCGCCATGCAAGGCGCGGTGGCTTCGGGCCTGAGTGCCAATGATGCGGTCCTGCTTATCAACCGGGAGCGCGCCGTGGTTGTCGACGTCTGCGAACCGGCCGAATTTGGCGCAGGACACATCGTCGGCTCGCGCAATATTCCCCTGAGCGATTTGGACCAAAAACTGGCCGGTGCCGTGAAAAACAAGAACTTGCCGCTGATTTTGGTCTGCCAGTCGGGCGCCCGCTCCGGGCGCGCTTTGGCCGCCGCGAAGGCGCTAGGCTATACCCAGGTGCATTCCCTGAGCGGCGGTCTGTCGTCCTGGAAAAGCGCAGGCCTGCCGCTCGAAAAAGCCTGATCCTCCCTTCTGTTAATTTGCCATTCCCACCCAACACTGCCGATTTATGCAAGCCGTCAAGATGTACACCACCGCCGTCTGCCCCTATTGCGTGCAGGCCAAACGCGTCCTCAAGTCCAAAGGCGTAGAGCACATCGAAGAAATTCGTATCGACACCGACCCGGTCCAGCGCACCGCCATGATGGAGCTGACGGGGCGGCGCACTGTGCCACAGATATTCATCGGGCAAACCCATGTGGGCGGTTGCGATGACCTGATGGCCTTGGACAGCCAAGGTGGCCTGGAGCCACTCTTGCAGCAGGCCTAACCGAGGCCACGAGCCGCTGCTGCCATAATCACCGCGCCCGGCGGCAGCGCTGCGGCGACTCTTTTTATCCTCTGTGCCCGGCGCTGCGCCGGGTTTTGTTTTCACTGAAAGAAATTGCCATGGCAGACCAAGAGCCCGTTTTCCAGATCCAGCGCGTTTATTTGAAAGAGGCCTCTTTGGAGCAACCCAATTCGCCTGCCATCTTGCTAGAGCAAGAGCAACCCACCGTGGACATTCAGCTCGGCGTGCAAGCCGATCCGGTCTCCGAGGGCATTTTCGAAGTCAGCGTCACAGCCACGGTGCACACCAAAATTAAAGACAAAACCGTGTTTTTGGCTGAAGTTAAACAAGCCGGCATTTTTGAGGTGCGCAACTTGCCCCAAGAGCAGATGGGCCCGATCATGGGTATTGCCTGCCCGCAAATCGTCTATCCCTATCTGCGCGGCAACGTGGCGGACATGATCCAACGCGCAGGCTTTCCGCCTGTGCATTTGTCGGAAATCAATTTCCAGGCGATGTATGAGCAGCAGCAAAGCCAGGCGGCTCAAGCGTCTGACGGCGCCACACTGCCACAGTAAGCGCTGGCGCTTGCCCGCGCAGTGCCCGCTCGGGACGCTTTGCACATGAAAATCACCATTCTCGGCGCCGGCGCCTGGGGCAGTGCCTTGGCCGTCAGTGCCAGCGCCAACCCGGCCCACGCCGTTACCCTATGGGCGCGCGATGCGGGCCAGCAGCGCGCCATGCGCTCTGAGCGGCAAAATCCGCGCTACCTGCCTGGTATTGCCTTTCCTGAAGGCTTGCGCATCAGCCAGTTGCAAGGCACCTACCTGCAAGCCCATTTGGCGTCTCAGGATTTGGTGGTCATCGCCACACCGATGGCGGGTTTGCGCCAAATGCTCGCGACCGTGGCCACGGGTAAAGCCCCGGTGGCTTGGCTGTGTAAAGGCTTTGAAGCACCGCTGCGCACTGATGCCTTGGGCCTGATGGGCCACGAAATCCAGGCCAAAGTGGCGCCCGGCTTGGCCGCAGGCGTACTCAGCGGCCCCAGCTTTGCCCAAGAAGTCGCCCATGGCCAACCCACCGCGCTGGTGGCCGCCAGTACGCACGCCAACGTGCGCGATGCCCTGGTCGCTGCCTTTCACAGCCCGACGCTGCGCATTTACGCTAGCGAGGATGTGGTCGGCGTCGAGGTGGGCGGTGCCGTCAAAAATGTACTGGCCATCGCCACGGGTCTGTGTGACGGGCTGCAACTGGGCCTGAACGCCCGCGCTGCGCTGATCACCCGCGGTCTGGCCGAAATCACCCGCCTGGGTGTGGCGCTGGGCGCGCGCGCCGAAACCTTTATGGGCCTGAGCGGCCTGGGCGACTTGGTGCTGACCGCCACCGGTGATCTGTCGCGCAACCGCCGTGTGGGTTTGGCGCTGGCGCAAGGCCAAAGCCTGGAGCAGGCGGTGCAGTCGCTAGGCCATGTGGCAGAGGGCGTGTACAGCGCCCGCACCGTTGTTGGGCGGGCGCAAGCCATGGGCCTGGAAATGCCGATTGCCCAGGCCGTGCTGGACTTGCTAGAAGGGCGCTTGCTTCCCGCCCAAGCGGTGGCTGCGCTCATGGGGCGCAACCCGGCCGCCGAGATGTAGTCGCCCGCTTAGCCCGACTGAAGGCTTTTTTGAACCTTGGCGGCGATGTGCGCCAAAGCTTCGTGCACCTGGTCGACCAGCACCAGGCACAATTCGCCCGCTTGTAGGCGGTCCATCGCCGTGTCGATGGCCAAAAACTCACCATAAATTTCGCTGCGTTGCTGGGCTTTTTTGGCCTGGGCTAAGCCGTCCCGCAGCAGCGCCATGACTTCGCCGTCGGAGCGGCCGCGCTGGCATTGGTCCTCGTACATCACCACTTCCTCAAAGGCGTCGCCCAATATCTGCGTGATTTGGCGTATGTCTTCGTCGCGCCGGTCGCCCGGCCCGCTGATCACCACCGAGCGGCGTGTCGCCGGCATGGCTTGCACTGCCTGCACCAGCGCCAGCATGGCATCGGGGTTGTGGCCGTAGTCGGCGATAACCGTCGCGCCTTTGTAATGAAACAAATTAAAGCGACCCATGGCATTGTTTTGCTCGGTAGAAAAACTCGCCAGCGCGGCGCGCACGGTGGCCCAATCGAGCCCCAGCGCCCAGGCAGCCGCTACGCTGGACATCACGTTCTCAACCTGGAAACCCACCGCGCCGCCCAAGGTGACCGGAATTTCTGCCAGGTTCAGGTAATGTTTTTCAGCGCCGCGCGCGGCGACGATTTGTTGGTTTTCGACGTACACCACCGCCCGCCCTTGGGCGCGGTGCGTGGCCATGATTGGGTTGAACTGGTCGAGCGCAAAAAAGATGACAGCACCTTTGCACTTGGCCGCCATGGCCGCAACCACCGGGTCGGCGGCGTTGAGCACGGCGGTGCCCCGGGGTGAAACGTTTTGCACGATGACGCGCTTGAGCACCGCCAATTCGTCCACGGTGGTGATGTAGTTCAGGCCCAAATGGTCACCACTGCCCACGTTGGTGACCACGCCGACGTCGCAGTAGTCAAAGGCCAGGCCCTCGCGCAATACCCCACCGCGTGCGGTCTCGAGCACGGCGGCGTCGACATCGGGGTGGTGCAAGACATTTTTGGCACTCTTGGGGCCGCTGCAGTCGCCGGTGTCTATGCACTGGCCGCCCACGTAGACGCCGTCGGTGTTGGTCATGCCTACGCACCAGCCTTGCTGGGCCAGCAAATGCGAGATCAGGCGCACGGTCGTTGTTTTGCCGTTGGTGCCGGTGACCGCGACGATGGGTATGCGCCCATCCTGCCCCGGCTTGAAGAGGGCGGAAATAATGGCCTCGCCCACCGGACGGCCTTTGCCAAACGAGGGACTCAGGTGCATGCGCAAGCCCGGCGCTGCGTTGACCTCGACCACGCCGCCGCCTTGCTCCTCGATCGGGCGCAAGATGCTGTCGCAGACCAAATCGACACCGCAAATATGCAAACCCACCATGTGCGCCGCGGACACGGCCCGCGCCGCCACGTCGGGGTGCACATCGTCGGTGACGTCGGTGGCCGAGCCGCCGGTGGACAGGTTGGCGTTGTTGCGCAAGTTCACCCGCTGGCCTTTTTGCGGCACCGAGGCGGCATCAAAGCCCTGGGCTTGCAGGCAGGTCAGCGCAATATCGTCAAAGCGGATTTTGGTGAGCGAGGTGGCGTGCCCATCGCCGCGACGAGGGTCCAGGTTGACAATATCGACCAACTGCGCGACGGTGTGCACGCCATCACCCACCACTTTGGGCGGGTCGCGCCGGGCAGCAGCCACCAGTTTGTCGCCCACCACCAGCAAACGAAAATCGTTGCCCGGCATGTAGCGCTCCACCAGCACGGTGTCGCGAAACTCGCTGGCCACCACATAGGCGGCGCGCAGCTCAGCCTCGGTGGTGATGTTGACGGTTACGCCCTTGCCTTGGTTGCCATCGAGGGGCTTGAGCACCACGGGTAGGCCGATTTCTTGGGCTAGCGCCCAGGCGTCGTCGGCGTCGCGCACGGCGCGTCCGCGCGGTACCGGTACGCCCGCAGCGTGCAAAAGGCGTTTACTGAGTTCTTTGTCCTGGGCAATCGACTCGGCGATGGCGCTGGTGGCGTCAATCTCGGCGGCCTGAATGCGCCGCTGGCGGCTGCCCCAGCCAAAGCGCACCATGCTGCCTTCGGTCATGCGGCTAAAGGGGATGTTGCGCGCCAAGGCGGCATTGACCACCGAACCGGTGCTCGGGCCCAGGCGCACGTCTTCGTCGAGTTCGCGCAGCTGGTGCAGCACGGTGGCCAGCTCAAAGGCGGTGTCTTGCAAGGCAGAGTTGCATAGCTGCTCGGCCAACGCCAGGGCCAAGCGGCCCACCGCCTCTTCGCTGTATTCGACTACCACCTGGAACACACCGGCTTCCAGCGTCGGTTTGGTGCAGCTAAAGGTGACGGGGCAGCCCGCCTGGGCTTGCAGGCCCAGTGTGGCGAGTTCCAAAACGCGGGCCAGGGGCACGCCTTGGTCGTTGCCAATGGGCGCAAAGGCGCTGATTTCGGGGAAGCGCGCCCGCAAACGCACTTCAAACCCTGCCAGATCGCCGACGGTGCATTCCTCGGGGCTGCAAGTCACCACCGCCTGAACGGCGGTGTGGTGGCTCCACAGATTGGGGCCGCGCAGGGCGCGAATGCGGGTGACTTCCATAAATGAGCGTTCCGGTTGGCGGGCAGGGCGTTTCGGGCCGGTTTAGTACGGGGTTTTTTGCGGATTGGATTCAAAGGTGCGCAGGCCGGCGGCGATCAGCTCGGGGGCGATGTGCAGCGCCCAGGCAGCGGCTACGGCGGCCATCACCATTTCGGGCTGGGCCGCTTTGGTCGGCTTGAGGCTGCTCAGGCGCACCAGCGCGGTCTCGTTGGCGCCGGTGGCCAGAACCAAGGTGTTTTCGCGCAGGAAAACCACCTGGTGCCCCTGGGCGCGGTGCACTACCAGCCTAGCATTGTCCGGCGACAAGGCATAAAAAATCACCCGGCCATCGCAAAGCTGCGCCAGCTCGGCCGCTTGGCTGTCTGCGGCGTTGATGACGGCGGTGCCCGTGGGCAGCACCACGTCGATTTGGGTGCGGATCACTTTGAAGTTCTGCTCGATGTCCAGGATGTCGAAGTCCTGCAGCGCCGGGTCCCAGGCGCTGTCGGTGACCAGGCCGACATCGCATTTGTCGTAGGCAAGGCCCTGGCCCAGGATGGTCGCGCACGGGTTTTCAAATACCGCTGCCTGTACCGAGCGGTTCATCAATATCCGCTGGCCTGCCTCCCAGTGGGTGCTGTCGGCGGCGTCCACGCGCCGGCTGTCCAGGTACAGCCCTTCGCTGCAGGCCAGGCCCACGTGCTTGCCGCTGATGTGGATCAGCCAGGCCACCAATCGGGCGATACGCCCGGTATTGCCCGAGCCGGTGATGCCTACCACCGGGATACGCCCGTCTTGCTTGCTGTCAAACAAATGGTCGATGATGGCGCGCCCCACCGGCTGCCCGGCGCCGTTGGCCGGCTTGATGTGCGAGAGCAGGCCCGGACTGGCGTTGACCTCGATCACGGCGGCGAGCTGGCTGCTCAGGGGCTGGCTGCAGTCTTGCAGCACCATGTCCACGCCGGCAATGTCCAGGCCCACCACGCGCGCAGCCAAGGCGGCCGCTGCCGCAACGCTGGGGTGCACCTGGTCGGTCACATCCAAGGCCACGTTGCCATTGCGCTGGATGAGCACGCGCTGGCCAGCGGCCGGCACCGACTGGGGCGTGAGGCCCACGCGCTCGAGCTCCAAAATCACTTCGGCACTCTCGCTGGGCACCACCACATTGAGCGGGAAGTCTTCGCCCCGGCCGCGCCGGGGGTCGTTGTTGATTTGCGCGTTGGCCAGCGCATCCAGCGTGCTGACGCCATCGCCCTGCACATACAGTAGCTCGCCACGGGCCGCTGCCACCATGCGCCGGCCCACCACCAGCAGGCGGTGTTCGTCGCCGGGGATGAATTTTTCGACGATGACGCTGCCCCCGCCTTTGCGATGCGCCAATTGGTAGGCGGCGCGGACATCGGTCTCGGAGCGCAAATCGAGCGAAACGCCGCGCCCGTGGTTGCCATCGTAGGGTTTGACCACCACCGGCACGCCCACACTTTGGGCCGCTTGCCAGGCGGCATCGGCACTTTGGACCAACTCGCCCTCGGGCACCGGCACGCCACAGGCTTTGAGCAAGGCCTTGGTTAAATCTTTGTCGCCGGCAATTTCTTCGGCAATGGCGCTGGTTTGGTCGGTTTCGGCCGTCCAGATGCGCCGCTGGGCGATACCGTAGCCCAGTTGCACCAAATTGCCCTCGGTCAGGCGCATGTGCGGGATACGCCGGGCGGTTGCGGCGTCCACGATGTGCGCCGTGCTCGGGCCCAGACACAGCGAGTCCACCATGTCGGTGAGCTCGGTGACGGCTGCGGCCATGTCAAAAGGGCGGTCGTTGATCGCCGCTTCAAGCAAATCGCGCCCCAGGTGTAGGGCACGGCGCCCCACATCCTCTTGACGGGTGCGAAAAGCGACTTTGTAGATGCCGGGCTTGGAGGTTTGGCGCGCTTTGCCAAAGCCGGTGCGCATGCCGCCCAGGTTTTGCAGCTCCAGGCAGACGTGCTCCAGAATGTGGGCGGCCCAGGTGCCTTCTTGCAGGCGCTGCAAAAAGCCGCCGCGCACGCCCGGGCTGCATTCGTGCTCAATCAGGCCGGGCAGCCAGGCCGTCAGGCGCTCATAGAGGCCATCAATGGTGTTGGAGGGGAAGTCTTCGAGCGCACCGATGTCGACCCAGGCCTCAATGACGGGCCGATAAGTCCAGATGTTGGGGCCGCGCAGGTGGGTCACCCGCAAAATATCGATTTTTTTCTGGCGCGTCATGCGTGGGGGTGGCCGCTTAAGTCCACCGAGCTGGTTCGTCGTGCGTTGTGTATTCTCGCCGATTGCGGGAAGGTTTCTTGGCTTGCAAAGCGCTTGGGGCGGCTTGCGCGGCCGGGCCGGGGCCGATTGGACGGACAATTGCGCAAGTTTTTTAATTTCACCATGGACCTACATGAACATTGACCAAGCGCCCGGCCTGCCCGGCGCGGGTGATATTCCAGCGCCGTGGCAAGCGGCTGTTCAAGCGCTGCTCGCTCCCCAAGAAAACGTTTTTGCGGTCCTTGAGGTTGACCTGGACACCCAATTGCGTTTCCAGCCCAGCCTTTTGCTGGCAACGGATCGCCGACTTTTATGGGTGCCAACCGCCAAAGCCGAGGTGCAAAGCTGGGACTACCGGCCCGGTTTGCGGCTAGAGCACCACGACCACGCCGGTCTGGCACACCTGCAATTGCTGGACACGGCCCAGCTTTTGGCCCATTGGCGCTTTACCTTGGGGCGCAATTTGCAGGCCTTGCGCCTGGTGGACCAGTTCAGCGCTCGGCATAACAGCGCGCTGAGCGGCCAGCCGGTGCCAGTACCGGCCCAGGCCGTGTGCCCGAGCTGCAAAGCGCCGCTAGACCCCGAGGCCGAGGAATGCCCGGTCTGTACCAAAGTGGTGCATACGGCGCCTTCGACCTGGACTTTGCTACGCTTGTGGCGTTTTGCCAAACCCTACCGGGGCCAGTTGCTGTGGGGCTTTGTCCTCATGCTCTTGGGCACAGCGGCCAGCCAGGTGCCGCCGTACCTGACCATTCCGCTGGTCGACGAGGTGCTGATCCCGCTGCAAAACGGACAAAACATTCCGACCGAGAAAATCGTTTGGTATCTAGGCGGTTTGCTGGGCTCAGGTTTATTGGCCTGGATTTTGAGCTGGGCCAAGACCTACATCCTGGCCTTGGCGTCCGAGCGCATCGCGGCCGATTTGCGCACCACCACCTACGAGCATTTGCTGCGCCTGTCGCTGGAGTATTTCGGCGGCAAACGCACCGGCGACCTGCTCTCGCGCGTGGGTAGCGAGAGTGACCGTATTGCCGTCTACTTGTCTTTGCACCTGACCGACTTTGCCAGCGATGTGGTGATGATCACCATGACAGCTGTGATTTTGTTCTCCATGAACCCCTGGCTGGCGCTCATTACGCTGGTGCCGCTGCCCTTTATCGGCTGGATGATCCACTATGTGCGCTACCGCCTGCGCACCGGTTTTGAAAAAATCGACCGCGTCTGGGGCGAGGTGACCAATATCTTGGCCGACACTATTCCTGGTATCCGCGTGGTCAAGGCCTTTGCCCAAGAGCAGCGCGAGGCCAAGCGCTTTGCCGAGGCGAACCGGTACAACCTGCTGGTCAATGACCGGATCAACAAAATCTGGTCTTTGTTCTCGCCCTCGGTGTCTTTGCTCACCGAGATGGGCTTGCTGGTCGTCTGGGGTTTTGGCATATGGCAGGTGGCGCACGGGCAAATTACCGTGGGTATGTTGTTGGCGGCTATTGCCTACATCGGGCGCTTTTACGGGCGGCTGGACTCGATGAGCCGCATCGTCTCAGTGACGCAAAAGTCGGCCTCGGCGGCCAAGCGCATTTTTGACATTTTGGACCACGTCTCCAGCGTGCCCGAGCCGCAAAACCCGGTGAATGTGGACCGGGTGCAGGGCCACATCGTGCTGCGCGAGGTGGGTTTTCGCTATGGCAACCGCGCCGTCAACCGGGGCATCAACCTGAATATTGCGCCCGGGGAAATGATCGGTCTGGTCGGCCACAGCGGTTCTGGAAAAAGTACGCTGGTCAACCTGATTTGCCGTTTTTACGATGTCTCCGAGGGTGCGATTTTGGTCGATGGCGTGGACATCCGCTCTTACGCGATTGCCGATTTCCGGCGCAATATCGGGCTGGTTTTGCAAGAGCCGTTTTTGTTTTTCGGCACCATTGCCGACAACATCGCCTACGGCAAACCCGATGCCACGCGCGCCGAGATCATTGCGGCTGCGCGCGCCGCCCATGCCCACGAGTTCATCTTGCGCTTGCCGCATGGCTACGACTCCATGGTTGGCGAGCGCGGCCAGGGCCTGTCGGGCGGCGAGCGCCAGCGCATCTCGATCGCACGCGCTTTGCTGATTGACCCGCGCATTTTGATTTTGGACGAGGCCACTTCCTCCGTGGACTCCGAGACCGAAAAAGAAATCCAAAAAGCCCTGGAAAACCTGGTCCAAGGCCGCACCACGATTGCCATTGCGCACCGCCTCTCGACCCTGCACCGCGCCGACCGTTTGGTGGTGCTGGACCGGGGTCGCGTCGTCGAGGAGGGCAGCCACGATGTGCTCATGGCCCAGCAAGGCGCTTACTTCAACCTCTACCAAGCCCAGGCGCGCAATGCCGAGACGCTCGATGGGATCGCCGGGAGCCCACCATGACCGCCACCGCCAGGGCAGCCGATTTCCAGCTGCACCGCACCCCCTTTGGCAAGCTGGTGCTCACCGATGCCACGGGCACCGAGCACACGCCGGTTTTGCCTGTGCGCGCTTTTCCGATCCAGGCGCCCGAGGACGGCGTGTCTTTGCTCAGCAGCGACGGCCACGAGCTGGCCTGGATAGAGCGCCTGGATGATTTGCTGCCCGCGCACCAAAGTCTGGTGCGCGAGGAGCTGGCGCGCCGCGAATTCATGCCTACGCTGCAGCGCATTGAGGGCGTGAGTAGTTTTTCCACGCCCTGCACCTGGACGGTGGAAACCGACCGCGGCCGCTGCGAGTTTGTGCTGCGTGGCGACGAGGACATCCGGCGCATCGGTGCGCAGCACAGCTTGCTGATTGCCGACGCGCACGGCATTCATTATTTCGTGCCCGATTCGCTGGCACTCGATGCGCACAGCCGGCGCATCCTGGACCGTTTTTTGTAGCCACCGGCCTGCCGGTCAATTTATTGAACGTCGAACCATCATGACAAACCACCAACAGTTTTATATCAACGGCGCCTGGGTTGCGCCCAGCAGCACGCGCACCCTGGATGTGATCAATCCCGCCACCGAGCAGGCCTACACCCGCATCGCCATGGGCAATGCGGCGGACGTCGACAAGGCCGTGGCTGCGGCGCGCGCCGCCTTCTCGACGTTTTCGCAAACCGACAAGGCTGCGCGGCTGGCTTTGCTGCGCCGCATACTGGCCCTGTACAACGAGCGCGCCGAAGAAATCGCCCAAGCCATGTCCGACGAGATGGGCGCGCCCATGGCCTGGGCCCGCGACGCCCAAACCTGGGCTGGCCGCGTGCACCTAGAGGCCACCATTGCGGCCTTGGAGGACTACGAATTTGAGCACCAGCGCGGCACCACGCGCATCGTCAAAGAAGGCATTGGCGTGGTCGCCCTGATTACGCCCTGGAACTGGCCGCTCAACCAAATCGTGTGCAAAGTGGCCCCAGCATTGGCAGCGGGCTGCACCATGGTGCTCAAGCCCAGCGAGATTGCGCCTATCAGCGGCATGGTGTTCTCGCAAATCATGCACGACGCCGGTGTGCCCGCCGGCGTGTACAACATGGTCAATGGCGACGGCCCCAGCGTTGGCCAAGTGATGGCCGGCCACAAAGACGTAGACATGGTTTCCTTTACCGGCTCGACCCGGGCCGGCGTCATCGTCGCCAAGACGGCAGCTGACACCGTCAAGCGCGTGGCCCAGGAGTTGGGCGGCAAGTCGCCCAACATCATTTTGGACGACGCCGACCTGCGCACCGCCGTGCGCAAAGGCGTAGAGAGCTGCATGAGCAACACCGGCCAGTCCTGCGACGCGCCCACGCGCATGCTGGTGCCGCGCGCGCTGCACGCGCAGGTCCTGCAAATCGCCGCCGAATGCGCCGCCGAGCAAATCGTCGGTGACCCGCGCGACCTGGCCACCACCATGGGCCCCCTGGTGAGTCAAATGCAGTTTGACAAGGTGCAGGCGCTTATCCAGGCCGGTATCGACGAAGGCGCGCAACTGGTGGCTGGCGGCCTGGGCCGCCCCGATGGCCTGACCCAGGGCTACTACGTGCGCCCGACCGTGTTTGGCGCGGTCAAGCACAGCATGCGCATTTCACGCGAAGAGATTTTTGGGCCCGTGCTGGCCATCCTGCCCTATGACAGCGAGGCCCAAGCCATCGAGATGGCCAATGACACCGAGTTTGGCCTGGCCGCCTTTGTGCAGTCGGGCAGCTTGGAGCGGGCCCGCGCCGTGGGGCGGCAGTTGCGCGCCGGGCAGGTCAATATCAACTACCCCGATTGGGACGTTTTCGCCCCCTTTGGCGGCTACAAGCAGTCGGGCAATGGCCGCGAGTACGCCGACTGGGGCATCCACGACTTTTTAGAAGTCAAAGCCTTGATCGGCTACGGCGCTTAAATTTCCAGGTTGTCGATCAGGCGCGTGCTGCCCAGTCGCGCCGCCGCCAGAGCCAGCAAAGGGTGTCCGGACTGCGCGGGGCCTAAATCGGCTTGGCGGCGCAGCGCTACATAGTCGGGCTGCCAGCCTTGGGTGCGCAGTTGCGCCATAGCCTGGTTTTGCAGCGCCTCAAAGTCACTATCGCCTGCCCGCACCGCATGGGCCAAGGTCTGCAGCGTGGCATGCAACTGCGGCGCCTGGGCGCGCTCGGCAGCACTCAAGTAGCCGTTGCGCGAGGACATGGCCAGGCCGTCTGCGGCGCGGCGCGTGTCGGCGCCGACGATGCGCACCGGCAAATTAAATTGGTTCACCATATGCCGGATGACCATGAGTTGCTGGTAGTCTTTTTTGCCAAAAACAGCGGTGCGCGCCTGGGTACAAGCCAACAGCTTCAAGACCACTGTGCATACGCCAGAGAAGAAGCCAGGCCGAAACTGCCCTTCCAGCACATCGGCCAGTTCGGGTGGCGGCACGACCTTAAACCCCTGGGGCTGCGGGTACAGCGTCGCCTCGGTGGGCGCAAACAGCAGGTCGCAGCCGGCGGCCTCGAGCTGCGCGCAGTCGGCGGCAAAGGTGCGCGGATAGGTGTCAAAGTCTTCGCTGGGGCCAAACTGCAGTCGGTTCACAAAGATGGTCGCCACCTGCACATCGCCCAGTGGCTTGGCAATGCGCACCAGGTCCAGATGGCCCTCGTGCAAATTGCCCATGGTGGGCACGACGGCGGGGTGGCGATAGGGCTGCAGGGCCTCTGCCAACGCAGGCAGGGTGTTAACGATGCGCATGCGGGTCAGGGCTTTACCAGGCGTGCAGGGCATTGACCGGAAAACTGCCGTCTTTTACGGCGGCCACATAGGCCTGCATGGCGCCGCGAATCGAGCCGCCGTCGGCCATGAAGTTGCGTACAAACTTGGGCATCTTGCCCAGGTTGACGCCCAGCATATCGTGCAGTACCAGCACCTGGCCGGCGGTGTCTTTGCCCGCACCAATGCCGATGGTGGCGCAGTGCTGCAAAGCGCGCGTGAGCTCGGCCGACAAATCGGCAGGCACCATTTCCAAAACCACCATCGAGGCGCCCGCGTCTTCCAGCGCGTGGGCTTGTTGGGTGAGGATCTCGGCGGCGGCATCGCCTTTGCCTTGCACCCGGTAGCCGCCCAGCGCATGCACGGTTTGCGGTGTCAGGCCCAGGTGGGCGCACACCGGAATGCCGCGCTCGACCAAAAAGTGCACCACCTCGGTGGTCCAGCCACCGCCCTCTAACTTGATCATGTGTGCGCCCGCCTGCATGAGCACCGAGGCGCTGCGAAACGCTTGTTCTTTGGACTCTTGGTAGGTGCCAAAAGGCAGGTCGGCAATCAGCCAGGCCGTGCCCTGGGCGCGCCGGATGCCGCGCGAGACGCTCTCGGTGTGGTAACGCATGGCATCGAGGCTGACGCCTACCGTGCTGTGCAGGCCCTGGCAGACCATGCCCAGTGAGTCACCGATCAAAATACATTCCACGCCCGCGGCGTCGGCCACAGCGGCAAACGTAGCGTCGTAGGCCGTAAGCATGGTGATTTTTTCGCCTCGGCTGCGCATCTCCAAAAGGCGCGGTAGGCTGATGGGCTTGCGACTGGCCATGGGCGAGGCCGGCGGCAAGGTGCCGTAGGGCGTGCCGCTGACCTGGCTGGCCAGTTCGGCTGCTTGGGGGTTGTGCGCTGTGGACATACGGTATCTCCAAAAAGCAGTCAGGCGGGCTAGCCGGTGGTCTTAGTTGGGGGTAAAGGCCAGGCGCACATAAATGGGCGCAAAGGCCTCGGCCTGGGTGATCTCGATCAGCGTCTCTTTGGCCAGCTCCAGCATGGCGATAAACGTCACAACCAGCACCGGCATGCCCTGGCTGGGCTCAAACAGGTCTTCAAAACCGACAAAGCGCTTGCCTTGCAGCTTTTTGAGTACCAGACTCATGTGCTCGCGTACCGACAACTCCGCGCGGCTGATACGGTGGTGCTGCACCAGCTTGGCCCGCTGCACCATGGCGCGCCAGGCCTCTTGCAGGTCCAGCACATCCACATCGGGAAAGCGGATGGCAATGCTTTGGTCCACATACACGCTGGCTTTGAGGAAGTCGCGGCCAAATTGCGGCACGGTATTGAGTTGCATAGCGGCGCGCTTCATTTGCTCGTACTCGAGCAGGCGGCGCACCAACTCGGCGCGCGGGTCTTCGGGCTCTTCGCCCTCGGCGCTCTTTTTGGGCGGCAGCAGCATGCGCGATTTGATCTCGATCAGCATGGCTGCCATCAGCAGGTACTCGGCGGCCAGCTCCAGGTTGCGCTTGCGGATTTGCTCGACGTAGACCAGGTACTGCTTGGTCACGCTGAGCATCGGGATATCCAGGATGTTGAAGTTTTGCTTGCGGATCAGGTAAAGCAAAAAGTCCAAAGGCCCTTCAAAAGCCTCCAAAAAAACCTCTAAGGCGTCCGGCGGGATGTACAAGTCCAGCGGCATGGTGAACAGCGGCTCGCCATACAGGCGCGCCACGGCCACGTGGTCGACTACCTCGGGCGCGCTTGGCCCATCGGGCAGGGCGGGTTCAGACGGGGAAAGGGCTGTGCTGCTCATTGTGGCGTGACCACCAAAGGCGAAAAAACGGTGCGGACCGGACCGAAGGCGCTGCTCAGTGGTCCGACAGGGTTTGGTACACGTAGGCCGGCTGGGCTACGCGGGCGTCTTTGAAGCCTTGTTGTACCTCGCGGTCCAAGCGCAGGTCCCACAACAGGGCGCGCCCATCGCGCTGCTGGCGCTCCAATGCGGGTTTGGCGGTTTTGAGCTGGTTGAGGAACTCGGAGGCCTCAGAGTGGTAATCAGGGCGGCGAAAGATAGACATAGGGGAAATCCTTGTTGCGGCCGATTTTACGGGCAGCGGCCAGTGTAGGCCCAAAGCGTGGGGGGTTGGGCGTTGCCGCTATGCTACGCGCCCTATGACGCCGTTTGACTTTTCGCCCGCCGCCATTGCGGCCATGGCCCAATCCGACGCCGCCCGTGCCCTCCAGGAGGATGTGGGAGCCGGCGATTTGACCGCCGCCCTGGTGGACCCCGCCGCCCAGGCCCGCGCCCGCGTGTTGTTGCGCGAACGCGCTGTACTGTGCGGCCAGGCCTGGGCCAGCGCCGCATTGCATGCCCTGGCCCCCCAGGCCCTGCTGGACTGGAAGCTGGCCGAAGGCGCCTGGGGCGAGCCCAACCAAGTGGTTGTGGAGCTGCAGGGCCCTGCGCAGGCCTTGCTCAGCGCCGAGCGCACCATGCTCAATTTTCTGCAAATGATGAGTGGCGTGGCCACCCATTGCGCCCATTTTGTCGCCGCCGTGCAGTCGGTGCCGGGCAACCGGGCCCAGATTGTGGACACCCGCAAGACCCTGCCTGGCCTGCGCCTGGCCCAAAAATACGCGGTACGCACTGGTGGTGGCACCAACCACCGCATCGGCTTGTTTGACGCGGTGCTGATTAAAGAGAACCATATTGCCGCGGCCGGCGGCGTCAGCGCCGCGCTGCTTCGGGCGCAGGCCGTGGCGGCGCAGGCCCAGTTTGTGGAGATAGAGGTCGAAACCTTGGAGCAACTGCGCGAGGCGTTGCAGGCCGGCGCCCGCATGGTGCTTTTGGACAATATGACGCACGCCCAGCTGACCGAGGCCGTAGCCATCAACGCTGGGCGGGCGGTGCTCGAGGTCTCGGGTGGCGTCAACATGGACAGCGTGCGCGCTATTGCCGCGACGGGCGTGGACCGCATTTCGATTGGCGCGCTGACCAAAGACATCCGCGCCACGGATTTTTCTATGCGACTGGAGCAAATCTGATGTCCACCGCCACCCTGAACCGTATTGACGTCGAGTACGAACAGCCCGCGTGCAGCACGCGCCATGCCTGGGCGCGCGTGCCGGTGGAGCCCTCCTTGGCCGAGCGCGCCACTTTGAAGGAAAAAATAGCCCGCCTGCTGGTCCAAAAAAACGCCGTGATGGTCTCGCACTATTACGTACACCCGGATTTGCAGGATCTGGCCGAGGCTACCGGCGGCCTGGTCAGCGATTCGCTGGAAATGGCGCGCTTTGGCCGCGACCATGCGGCCCAGACCCTGGTCGTCTCGGGCGTGCGCTTTATGGGCGAGACCTCCAAAATCCTGAGCCCGGACAAGCGCGTGCTCATGCCCGACCTGGACGCCACGTGCTCGTTGGATTTGGGCTGCCCCATCGAAGCGTTTTCCGCGTTTTGCGATGCCCATCCCGACCGTACGGTTGTGGTCTACGCCAATACCAGCGCCGCCGTGAAGGCGCGCGCCGATTGGGTGGTGACTTCGAGCTGCGCGCTCGATATCGTGCGCGCCCTCAAAGACGCTGGCCAAAAAATACTCTGGGCGCCAGACAAACATCTGGGCGGCTACATCCAGCGTGAAACGGGTGCGGACATGGTGTTATGGCAAGGCTCGTGCATCGTGCATGACGAGTTCAAGGCTTTTGAGCTGCAGGCCCTGATGGCCGAGCATCCGCATGCCGGCGTGCTGGTGCATCCCGAATCGCCCGCCGATGTCATTGCGCTGGCGCATGCGGTGGGCTCCACCTCGGCGATTCTCAAGGCCGCCCAGACCATGGACGCCGACACCTTCATCGTCGCCACGGACAATGGCATGCTGCACAAGCTGCGCACGCTCAACCCCGGCAAAACCTTCCTCGAAGCGCCGACCGCAGGCAATAGCGCCACGTGCAAAAGCTGCGCCCATTGCCCCTGGATGGCCATGAATGGCCTGGCCGACGTGGCTCGGGTGCTCGAAACCGGGGCAGGCGAGGTGCAAGTGGACAGCGCGCTGGGCCTGCGCGCCCGTTTGCCCATCGACCGCATGCTGGCGTTTACGGCCGCGCTGAAAAATGGCCAGCCTACCGCCGGCCTGGTGCCGCATCTGGGCGCGGCCTGATCGTCGGGCATCTATTTTTTTGAAAAAAACCTGAAATTCGCAAGCGAATTGCATTTCTGGAAATTATTTATTAAATACATTACCATTGCCTAATTAAGTATTAAAACTAGGCAAGGGGGATGTATGCAACACAGTCCAATACGCGGTGCGTCCGCGCAGCGCTGGCTTGGCATGGTCGTGGCGGCGCTGGCAATGTGCCTGGCCGTTGGGTGCGGCGGTGGCTCCACAGGTTCAACCGGTACCTCGAGCACTGGTTCGTCGGGTACCAGTGCGGCGGGCGATGCGGCCGCCGCCCGCATTGCAGCGGCATTGCAGGCAGGTGACAGCAATTTGCTCAAAGCCGAAGACGCCGCGGCCGTCATTGCCGCCGCCCATACCAGCTTTCAGCAAACGGCGCGCACCCAAAAAGCTTTGTTAGACGCTTTCTACGTCAATGACAGCACCCGCTTTGAGTTGATCAGAGAAAGCTACATGGTGCAGCCGCCGCCGACCATGCTGGACCAGACCTTCCCGCTGGTGGTGGGCGACAAAGGCAATGTGCTCGCGTCGGTCAGTACCGTGGGAGGTGGTCGTATCGCCGGCTATGGCTACGACATTCTGTCTGGCTTTGACAAGAGCAATACCGTACAAGGCACCAGTCGCAGCAACCAGGATGCGCACCGGCCTGTGTTCAAGCGCGTTCTGGCTTGGCTGGTGGCCAATGACGCGGCGCGCGACCTGACGGCCGCCGCGCCCAGCAGCCTGGCTATTGCTTGGGGCAGCTTGCCCTTGGCATCGCCGGCGGCTTATTTGGATAGCAATGCGAGCACCAAGCTGCGAAAACCCGCTGCGGTAGCGGGCATGGAGGCGCTGGGAGTCAAGTTCAATAACCTTAATTGTGATCCGCTCAGTGCGCCGATGGCCGACTGCGCCGCCAAAGCACAGCTGGTGGTCATTGGCGCTATCGACAGGCGTGCTGGCGTCGATCTGGCGACCCAGCTCGCACGCATCCGGGCCATCGTGCAGGCCAAAATTCCGGTGCTATACCTCAATGCCCATCCGGACGGTGGCGCAGCCAATGACTACGCTCGCGCGGCGTTTGTCGATGACTATCCGCGTCTCACAGCACTTGGCTTTGCGGCGGGCGACGAACCGGACCGGCGCAATTACTACGTGCTTGACCAAGTGGCTGAGGGGCTAGGCCTTGCCGCTCTCAAAGCCCGTACGTCGGTGTATGCCGATGTGGTGGCCCGCATCAGCAATAACAATTTCACCAGCTACAACTGGGCCGACTGCCCCAACCAGGATAAATGCAGCAAGCCGGCCGCTTTTGTTGCCGAACTGGAAGCTCCCATGGACTTGCTGCGCAATACGATCAATGGTCTGAACACCGCGGGCATCAATATTTTTGACAACGCGGCCAATTCGAAATCCCTGCCCTTGTGGGTGCTTTGGGCCGACACTTACCGCAAAAATATCGTCTACCCGATTGATAAATCGGCCAACCAGGCCGATTTTCAGCGCGCCTATGTCGCCGATGCCTTGGTGGCCTATGGGCGGCCGGCCGGGTCCGCGCAAACCGATCTGGGGAATTTTCTGGGCAAAGAGGTCAGCAGCGTGACGGGCAGCGCAGATTTTGAAACCCTGACCGTCACCCTGCCCGGCAGTGACGGATATACCGCCATGGGGCGGTTCGCCTTACCCGGCCAGCCCGTCACCGTGCAACTGCTCAGTCCAGCCCCTGCTGGGGTGTTTAATTATTTTTTCAATACGGCCATTGAAGGAACCACCAAATATTTGAATGCCGCCATCGACAGCAACGGTAATCAGCTGCCTGGCACCGGATACCGTCGGCCGCTTTATCTGCACAGCCCGGATTTCTCGCTCTCGGCGCAGTCGTCCACCGTGGTCAGCCCCTATGGCGGCCCGATACTGTTGCGCTTTGCCGGTGCGCAGGATGCGAGCATTAGCGTGCGCATCAAGGGCGCTGCCCGCCATCCTTTTTACGATACCACCCAAGGTACGCCCGACGCGGCTGCATTTTTCAGCGATGTCAAATCGACCAAGCTGGGCTGGCTGGAAATTAAAACTCCTGGCATGGAAATCCATTCGCTGGCCAGCATGGCGTTTAATTTTTTGTCGCCTAAGCCAGGCGATACCGCTACCACGATATACCCTAATCCCAAATCAGCCTATTACAGCAACCAAGGCGGAATCAATATGGCCAAGTATTTGGACGAGGCCAAGCATTTTGTGATGGACGATGCCTACCAATTGGCGGGTTTTCAGTCGCGGGGTTTACTCCTACCTACGGGTGTCAGCACATTTTGCGCGGACAAGGGCTGGGATTGCACCAATGTCAGCCTGCACAAGCCTCCTTCCGCTTTGCATTACCACATTGATTTTGCGGCGGTGTGCGGGTCCATGTGCTCCACCAATCCGATTACGTCCAATGCTGCTTTTGACCCGCGTGGCTGGGGTGAAAGCCATGAACTCGGCCACCGGTTGCAGGCACTTTATGTTTACGGCGGCATGAGTTCGGAAGTGTCGAACAATATATTTCCCCTGCACAAACGCTGGCGCCTCTTGCGTGAACTCGGCCGCGATGCCATTGGGTATGAAAATGCCCTGGGCGAAACCCAAACCGTATTTGACATGCTTAAGGCGGCATCTAAATTAGCGCCCGCAGACCAGGTGGCCACCATCAAAGCGCAGCTGTGGACCGATGCGTCCTATGCGGCGCAAAACCGCGCACGGCTGTATTTTTATGTGCAATGGGTATTGATTTACTACGAGACCTTGAAAGCCAAAAATACCACCTGGACCGATGCCCAGTTATGGAGCCAGGCCTGGGATGTTTTCCCCTTGCTTTATTTGCAGCAACGCCAGGTCGCCGGCCTGACCGCCGTCAACTGGGATGCCAATAAAGTGAAATTTGGCTTTGCAGCCAATGAGCCCTATCTGGCGACCCGGCTGAGCGATACCCTGAGTTACCACGACTATTTACTCACCGCTCTGAGTTTTATCACCGGTCGCAATCAGAGCACCCTGTTCACTATGTGGGGAATTCAAACCTCGGCCACGGCCCAAGCCCAAGTGGGGAGCAAAAACTACGCCCTGCAGCCGGCCAAGTTTTATGCGGTGGTTTGCAGCGATGACTTCCGTTCCTACCAGGCCGTGGACATGACGGTAGCCCAGCCCGCTTTGCCCTGGGTGGGCGCCTTTAGCAGCGCCTCGGCCAATCTGGCGGCATGCAATGCAGCAAGCGCCCGATTACCCGCACCCTAAATCTTGAAAACGCGGGTCGTGCTTACGCTGGGCTGATGCCGCTGGGCCCCAGCTGCAGCACCCGGTCAGCATCGCGCGCAGCGGCATCTGAGTGCGTGACCAGTACCAGCGAGGCGCCTTGGGCGCGGCATTGGGCGCGCAGCGCGTCCATCACTACGGCGGCGGTGCTCGGATCCAAATTGCCTGTGGGCTCGTCGGCCAGCAAAAGCCCCGGCCGATGCACCAGCGCGCGGGCGATCGCCACGCGCTGCAGCTGCCCGCCGCTGAGCGTTTGCGGCAGGCGCGCGCCCAAACCGTCCAGACCCACGGCCTGCAGCATGGCCTGCACGCGCTTCGCATCGGGCGTGCCCAATAGCAGCAGGGGCAGGCCCACGTTTTGGGCCACATCCAGGTGCGGCAGCACATGAAATGCCTGAAAAACAAAGCCAATATCCCTGCGCCGCAGCCCGGCCAGTGCTGTTTCATCCAGGGCGCCCAGGTCTTGGCCGTTGAGCGTGAGGCTGCCGCTGTCCCAGCGGTCCAGGCCCGCCATGCAGTTGAGCAAGGTGGATTTACCCACGCCCGATTCGCCCCGGATGGCCACAAACTCGCCTGCCTGCACTTGCAGCGACACCTGGCTGAACACCGATTTGTCGCCATAGCGTTTGCATAACTGGTCAATCACTAAGCGCATGGACGGTGGGTCTCTATCAGTGTGCGGGCGCGGGCCATGGTGTGCGCCAGCGCATCCTGGTGATCGCAGGCGATGATGTGCCGCTCGGGCATGGAGCGCAGCCAGGTGAGCTGGCGTTTGGCCAATTGGCGGGTCGCAAAAATGCCTTTGTCGCGCATCAGCGCGGGGCTGCTGTGCCCGTCCAGCAATTCCCAGACCTGGCGGTAGCCCACGCAGCGCATAGAGGGCAAGTCCGGGTTCAAATCGCCACGCGCGCGCAGGGCCCGCACTTCCTCGACCAGACCCAGATCGAGCATGGCGTCAAAGCGTTGTGCGATGCGCTCGTGCAGCCAGCTGCGCGTCTGGGGCTCTAGCGAAATCAAGGGCGCTTGTGCCAGGCCGTCCGTTGCCGCTGGCTTTCGTAGCTGCAACTGCGACAAGGGCACGCCCGCGCTGCGCCACACTTCCAGCGCACGCCCAATGCGCTGGCTGTCTGCGGGCGCCAGGCGGGCTGCCGTCACGGGGTCGACCTGGGCCAGTTGCGCATGCAGGGCCGGCCAGCCCTCGGTCAGCGCCTGGGCCGCAATGTCGGCGCGAATCTGCGGATCGGCGCCGGGCATGGCGTCCAGCCCTTGGGCCAGCGCTTTGAAATACAGCATAGTGCCGCCAACGAGCACCGGCAGCTTGCCGCGCGCGCTAATGGCGCGTATCCGTGCGTCGGCATCGCGGGCAAAGTCGGCTGCGTTGTAAGCCTGCAGTGGGTCGCGGATATTGATCAGGTGGTGCGGTACCGCTGCCAGTTCTTGGGCGCTGGGTTTGGCCGTGCCAATGTCCATGCCGCAATACACCAAGGCCGAGTCCACGCTGATGATTTCGCCGTCAAAGGTCTTCGCTATGGCCAAAGCCGCAGCCGTTTTTCCGGCTGCCGTAGGGCCGGCTATACAAAGATGAAAGGGCAGGGCTGCGCTGGCCATGGCAGTGCTCAGTGCGGCGCACGCGGCGCCAGGTCCTGCGCGCAATGCTGCTCAGAAATCAAGCGCAGCATCCATGTCAGGCCAATCCCAGCAATCGTCAGGCCCAGCACCAGCGCCAGCCAAAAGCCGGTGGCCTGCATGGGCTGGTCGGGGCGCCAGGGCGCCCAGTTCGGGGCGATCCCCAGCACATAGCCCAGCGGCAGCGAGAAGCCCCAAAACGCCGTCAGGTGCAGCGCCATCGGCGGCCTCGTCACCTTGTAGCCCCGAATCGCGCCGCTCAAAACCACCTGCGCCGCATCCGAGAGCTGGAACACCGCCGCCAAAAACAGCAGCGGCACGGCCGCTGCAATTACCTGCGCATCACGCGTATAAAACTGCGCAATCTCGTGGTCAAACACGCCGATGCACAGGGCCGAGACGACGGCAAAGGCCAGGCCCGCGCCCAGCCCGGTCCAGGCGCGGTAGCGCGCCGCCATCGGGTCGCCCGCGCCCAGCGACTGACCCACGCGCGTGAGCACGCCCACGCTCAGGCTGAGCGGCACCATGAACACCAGCGAGGCGAAATTGAGCGCAATTTGGTGGGCGGCAATTTGTGTGCTGCCAAAGCGCGCCACCAAGAGCGCGATCAGCGCAAAGGCGCTGGTTTCGGCGAAATAGGTCATGCCAATGGGCAGCCCTAAATACAGCAGGGTGCGCACCGTCGCCCAGTGCGGCCACTCAAAGCGGGCCAGCGGATAGGTGGCCCGGTGCGCCGGGCTCAGGCGGATCCACAGCAGCAGGCCGCCCAGATTGAACCAGACGCACAGCAGCGTGGACCAGGCGCAGCCCAAGCCGCCTTGCGGCGCAAAGCCGCCATGCCCAAAGACCAGTAACCAGTTGATCAAAACATTGAGCAGCAAGGCCGCCAGCGCCACCACCATCATCGGTTTGGTTTGGTTGATGCTGGCGCTGTAGCCGTACAGCACGCGGTAGCAGGCAAAGGCCGGTAACCCGAAGCTACAGATCTGCACAAAGCCACGCGCCACCTCGCGGGTGTAGGGCTCCAGGTCCATAGCGTCAAATATCAGCACACTGCTTTGCAAAACGGCGCCAGCCAAAACGCCCAGCAGCAGGCCTTTCCACAGCGCCTGGCGCACCACGCGCGGGATGGCGTCCAGCTCCTGGGCGCCCACATGGTGGGCCACTGTGGGGTTGACCGACATCAGCACGCCCATCAGCGTAATGATGACAATATTCCACACCGAGACGCCCAGCGAGACACCTGCCAAGTCTTGCGCCGACACATGGCCGGCCATGGCGACGTCGACCACCGACATGCCCACATTGGCCAGTTGCCCCACCAAAATCGGCCAGGACAGGCGCCACAGTGCGCGCAGCTCTGCGCGCAAGGCTTGCCACGGGGAAAGTGGTGCGGCTGCGGCACCCAAAGCGTTGGCCCGCATCGCCTTAGCGTCCGCGCATAAACCATTTGTCCAGATCGGCCACGCTAATCTGGCGCCAGGTGGGGCGCCCGTGGTTGCACTGGTCGCTGCGCTCGGTCACTTCCATTTGGCGCAGCAAGGCGTTCATCTCATCGAGGTTCAGGCGCCGGTTGGCCCGTACGGCGCCATGGCAGGCCATGGTGGACAAAATCTCGTCGTGTGCGCGCGCCAGCACAGTGCTGGCATCGTGCTGTGCCAGCTCGGCCAGCACACTGCGCGCCAGCGCCACCGCGTCGCCTTGCGCTAGGCTGCTGGGCACGGCCCGCACCGCCAGCGTGAGCGGCGAAAACGCGCCCACCTCCAGGCCCAGCGCGTGCAGCGTCTCGGCGTGGGCCTCGGCCGTGGCCGTCTCTGCGGGGGTGGCGGCGAAGGTGGCAGGAATGAGCAAGGGCTGGCTCGCCATCGGCGCGGCCTGCGCGCCAGCTTCTTGGCGGCTATGCCACTGCGCCTTGAGCCGCTCGTACACGATGCGCTCGTGGGCGGCGTGCATATCGACCACGATCAGGCCTTGCGCGTTTTCGGCGAGGATGTAAATGCCTTGCAGCTGCGCCAGCGCCCGGCCCAAAGGCCAGTCCTGGGGCGCTTGGGCCGCCTCGGGTGCGGGCCTTGGCGCCTCAGCAGGTGGTGGGTTGGCAGGCGTGCGGTTCCACAAAGCGGCCAGGTCGCGCACCGGCTGGCCTGCGGGCGCGGTAGGCGCAAAGGCCATGCCCTGCTGGCGCATATAGGGCGCAGCCGCCGGGGCCTTGGTGCTGGGCGGCCAAGGCGCGCTGGCTTCGTCGCTGACTGCGGTGGGCGCCAAGGCGTTGCCCGCGTCTGCACGCCCGGCCCGGGGAGCGGCCAGGGCCTCTTCGGCGGCGTGGCGCACGGCCTGGTGCACCTCGCGGCTGTCCCGAAACCGCACTTCGATCTTGGTCGGGTGCACGTTCACGTCCACCCGCGTCGGGTCCATGTCCAGGTACAGGGCGTAAACCGGCTGGCGCTGGCCGTGCAGCACGTCCTCGTAGGCGCTGCGGGCGGCGTGGGTCAGCACCTTGTCGCGCACAAAGCGGCCGTTCACATAGCAAAACTGCTGGTCGGCGCGGGCACGGGCGGCGTCCGGAATGCCCACCCGCCCCCAGACGCGGATGCTGCGCGCACCTTGGCCGCTGGGGTCTTGCGCGCTGGCCGGGCTGTGCCAATCGAGCGCGATGGATTGGGCCAAAAACTCCGGCCCCAGCACGTCGGCCAGGCGTCTCTCCAAAGCCTCGCTGCCCTGGCCGCACAGCGGCCACTGCGCGACCAACTTGCCTTCATGCCAAATCGCAAAACCCACATCGGGCCGGGCCAGCGCGTGGCGGCGCACCGATTCGATGCAATGGGCCAACTCGGTGGCGTCGGTTTTCAGAAACTTGCGCCGCGCCGGGGTGCTGTAAAAAAGCTCTTTGACTTCCACCGTGGTGCCGCTCTCGCGGGCGATGGGGCGCAGCTCGCCGGTGCGCCCGTCCAGGGCAAAGGCCTGTGACTGACCGGTGGCACGCGAGTGGATGGCGCAATCGGCAATGGCGTTGATGGCCGCCAGCGCCTCGCCCCGAAAGCCCATGGTGGCCACCGATTCGAGGTCCTGCAAGCTGCCGATTTTGCTGGTGGCGTGGCGCTCAAAGGCCAGGGGCAACTCGGCGCGCTCGATGCCGATGCCATCGTCTTCCACCGCGATCAGACGCACGCCACCGGCCAGCAGGCGCACCTGGATGGTGTGCGCGCCGGCATCGAGCGCGTTGTCCACCAATTCGCGCACCACCGAGGCCGGGCGTTCGACCACCTCGCCAGCGGCAATCTGGCTGATCAAGGTGTCGGGCAGGGGCCGTATCGGGCGGCGCGGGCGGGGGCTGGGCAGGGTCACGCCGGGCATTGTAGGTGGGGGGTGGCGGCGATAATGGGTGCATGGAAATAGCTGCACAACTGCTCGACTTCGTACTGCACGTCGACAGGTACCTCGAAATTTTTGTCAGCCAGTACGGCATGTGGGTCTATGCGCTGCTGTTTTTGATCATCTTTGTGGAGACCGGTCTGGTCGTCATGCCCTTTTTGCCGGGCGACTCGCTGCTCTTTGTGGTGGGCGCTATGTGCGGTGTCGGGCTGATGGAATACTCGCTGGTGGTGCCGCTTTTGCTGGCCGCCGCCGTGCTGGGCAACCAGACCAACTACACCCTAGGCCGCTACTTTGGCGTACGCGTGTTTCAGTGGCAAGACTCGCGCTTTTTCAACAAAGCTGCTTTTGATCAGGCGCATGCTTTTTACGAGCGCTACGGGGGCATTACCCTGGTGGCAGCGCGCTTTATGCCGTTTGCGCGCACGTTTGCGCCCTTTGTGGCGGGTGTGGCGCATATGACCCGTGCGAAGTTCACGTTTTTTGATGTCTTGGGCGGTTTCTTGTGGGTTGTTGGTATCGTCACCGTAGGCTATTTTTTCGGCAACATCCCTTGGGTCAAACAACACCTGGACAAAATCATTTGGGCCATGATATTTGTGCCTGGCTTGCTGGTGCTAATCGGTGCTTGGCGCGCGCGCAGGGCGGCTGTATCGACTGCCGCCAAGCACTAGCGCGCTAGCCCCGCGCCAGCGCGTGGTCCACGGCCTGCCGGCTGGCCCACCAGCTCACGGCCATGGCGGCGAGCAGGCCCACCAGGCCGTACCAGTGCAAATCGCGCATCTGGCCTTGGGCAATCAGCCAACCGCCGCTGGCCGCGCCCATGGCCTGGCCGGCATACATGGCCGAGCTGTTCAGGGCAATCGAGGCCGAGGCCAGCGCTGGCGCAATACCTGCGAGGCGCGCCTGCTGCGCCGAGTTGGACGCAAAGCAGCCCAGCCCCCAGGGCAGTACGATAAGCGCGGCCAACACAATGTTGCTGCCCAGCGGCCAAAGCAAGAGGCTCAGCGCCATGGCGCCGACGCTCCACATTACTGCGCGCGGCGCCCCGGTACGGTCGATATTGCGCGACATCAGCACATTGCCGACAAAGCCAAATGCGCCAAACCAGGCAAACAAAAGGCTGAGCTGCGCTGGGCCAAACTGCAGCTCCTGCTTGAAGTAGGGCGCGAAATACGAGAACAGCACAAACTGCCCCGCCGAAAACAAGACCGTCACCGCCACGCACAACATGAGCGCGGGCGAGCGCAGCGTCAGGCCCCAGGCCGCACGCGAGAGCGCGGGCGGCCGCACGCCGTTGGGCAAGGTGCACCACACCCAAAAGGCGCTCAGCAAGCTCAGCGCAGCGATGGCGCCAAAGGCGGCGCGCCAGCCCAGCGTGCCGCCAATCCAGGCGCCCAGCGGCGTGCCCAGCACCGAGGCCACCGACCAGCCCATGAACACAAAAGTAATCGCCCGCCCCCGCTGCGCCGGCGCAACCAGCAAGTTGATGCACGAGGCTGCCTGGGGTGTAAAAATCGCTGGTGCCAGCGCGGCGAGCATGCGCACCGCCAAGAGCGCGCCAAAGTCCGGCATGCAGGCGCTGGCCAGCAGAAAAACGCCATACCACAGCAATGACAGCGCCAGCAAGCGCCGCCGGTCCCAGCCGGCCACCAGCGTGGCGCACAAGGGCGCGCCCAGGCACATCACCACGGCCGCTGCGGTAATCAGCTGCCCTGCCACGGGCACCGAAACCTGCAAATCGGCGCTGATGTCATTGAGCGTGCCCGGCACCACCATCACGCCGGTGCCGATCACAAAGTTGCCAAACAACAAAGGCCACAGCACCCGGGGCAGGGGCGCGTCGGCGGGCAGGTCGGCGGTGTCATGGGGCGCGGGCATGGGCTACTGTTGTGCACGCCAGGGGTGGCCTGGCGCTGGGGTTAACGGTTGGTTAGCGTGTCGGCCAAAGTGGCCAGGTGCGAGGTGCGGGCCAGCCCGGCAAACTCGCGCTTGTCGGCCCAATGGTAGAGCTTGTACCTGCCATGGATACCCAGCCAGCGCAAAGGCTCGGGCTCCCAGGGGCGCACTTGGCGGTTTACCCAGGGCAGGCGCGTCAAATCGGTGTCGCGCCCCAGCAGCAAATCGGCCAAAGTGCGGCCGGCCAGGTTGGAACTGGACACGCCCAGGCCCACATAGCCGCCCGCCCAGGCCATGCCACTGGCGCGGTCCAGGCCGACGGTGGTGCACCAGTCGCGCGGCACGCCCAGCACGCCGCACCAGGCGTGGTCTATGCGCAGCTCCTGCGCTTGTGGAAACCAGCGCAGCAGCATGGCGTGCAGACGCTCAATGGTGGCTTGTTGCGTGACGCCCTGCACATCGGTGGCCGAGCCAAAGCGGTACGGCACGCCGCGTCCGCCGATGGCAATGCCCCCCTCTCGCGTGCGCTGGGCGTAGCCGTAGGCGTGGGCCGAGTCGCTTACTAGTTCGCAGCCGCGCCAGCCAATCGAATCCCACAGTGCATCCGGTAGCGGCTCTGTAATCAGCAGGGCGCTGTTCATCGGAATCCACTGGCGCTTGAGGCCGGGCAGGCTGGCCGTAAAGCCTTCGGTGGCTCGCACGATGAGCGGCGCGCGCACGGTGCTGTGCGGCGTTTGCACCCGCCCCGGCTCCAGGCCGATGACCGCGCTTTGCTCGTAAATCGTAACGCCCATACGCTCGACGGTGCGGGCCAGGCCGCGCACCAGTTTGGCTGGCTGCACCCGTGCCGTGCCGTGGTGCACCAGCGCGCCTTGGGCCTGGTCCATGTGCAGGCGCGCGCGGGTTTGGGCGGCGTCTAGCAGGCTGATGCGCTGGGGCGGCACGTCCCAGCCCAGCGCCTCTTGGTAGTTGGCGCGCACCCGCTGCATTTGGGCCGCGCTGGTGGCCACCCGCAAGGTGTCGGCGCGAACCATGTCGGCCTCGATGCCCTCGCGCGCGGGCACGGCCAGCACCTCGTCCACGGTGCCGTGCATCGCCGTCTCCATGGCGACCACGGCCGCGCGGCTGGAGTGCGCCAGGTATTTCTCGCGCGACCAGCTAAATCCGCCCGACAGCCAGCCGCCGTTGCGCCCCGACGCGCCAAAGCCGCAAAACTCTTTTTCCAACACGGTAATGCGCAAATCTGGCTGCGCCCGCTTGAGGTAATACGCCGTCCACAAACCGGTATAGCCGCCGCCCACGATGCACACATCGGCATCGCGGTCGCCGGGCAAGGGCGCACGCGGAGCGGGCAGGCCGCCGATGTCGGCGTACCAGAAGGAGACTTGGCCGTTGGTACTTATGGGCTGGGGCATAGACAAATTAGACCATTGCTGAGGCACAAA
>Ga0214919_10001980_pt1 | contig 32820 bp, 57 predicted proteins | sample LL1503_MetaG_FD_177994 | JGI IMG/M metagenome (GOLD analysis project Ga0214919, IMG submission 177994) | Freshwater microbial communities from Lake Lanier, Atlanta, Georgia, United States - LL-1503 | ecosystem: Environmental > Aquatic > Freshwater > Lake | place: USA: Georgia | collected... | reverse complement strand
AAATCCCAAATAGATTTACGCCTTTTCTTTTTAATATAAATATTAAGTAAGAATATTAATTTTTGTAGTTTACGTCTCATATTTTGTTTATATATTACAAAGATAGTCATTTTATATAATAAAAAGTTAAAATTACAAACTGATATATAAATCGTAACGTTGTGAAACGCCTAGATCAGAATTAAAGATATAGTTATTTTTAAATAAAAAAATAAAAAAAAACAATGGGTATAGACATTAAACAACAGAGATTACAAGAATTAACTAACATTGCTCCAACCGTATCAATCAGAATGGATTTAGAGTGGTTAGGTTCAACAACAAACACAGCAGACTTCCAAATTCGTTTAACAAGCACTGGTACATCAGTAATTAAATTTAACGCTTTAATTATAAGAGGAGTTCATTCCCCAAACTTAACAACAGGAACTATAACATGGAAAGCATTAAATGATAATACTATTCCAGAATGGTTGGGTTGGCCGATAAAAGGAACAACTAACTTGCCATATATTTCAGGACAAAGGAAATTAAATTTCTCATCATCTAATGGAATCTTTACCAATAAAACATCTCCTATTATACCAACTGGAACAGGAGTAGTAGTTGGAACTTTTAGGATTTCTACATCAACAACATGGAACCCAAATACTGATTTTGGCTTTGTATGGGAAATGACATCAGGTGGGGTAGTTGGTTACATAAATTTCGACACACCATCTTCAACTACATCAATAGAAGTTGGTTTTACTCATTACGGATTAATAACAAATACAACGTTAGGTAAATGTTTAACAGTAACTGCTCCAAGTTCACAGATATTAAATAAATGATTAGATTTTGTAAATAAATAAAAATGACTCCTTACCTTTTGGTTTGGAGTCATTTATGTTACAATATATTATTAAGATTCTTATCTCTATTATAAGCAACTACAACAGGATGTTCTTTCTTACGAAGTGCTGCTTTCTCTGTAAGATTTAAATCATCTGAATAAGACTCATATAAGTTTTCAAATACAACAATACCATTGGCATTAAATAACTCTTCGATTTCTGGATCAACTTCGCCTTCATTACCTGAACAATAGAAGTCTATATAATCTTCACCGATATTTCTTATATCAGCAACAAAGCCACCGGCACTTCGCCAAGATTTACTGATAACTTCATCATTAATATAATCATACCAAACTAAGTTACATAGATTAGCATAAACTTTATTAGCGAAAGTTATATCAGACATTTTGTTTGAATCAATAAGTATTTGTTTTAATCTCATTTAGCAAAGATAATGATTTAATTTATTATATATAGTATATGTTTAAATATATTTCAGAAATACTATCACAATTTTCAAAGACTCAAAGAGTAATGGCTCTTTTGATGGTTCTTACTACAATCACTATTATTACGATTGGTCCAAGTTTAATAGATTCTATTACTACAGATAGAAAAGAATTAGAAGATAAGATAACTAATCAATCAAATAGAATAAAGATATTAGAGAATCAAGTAGATACTTTAGATTCTAAAATAAGAGAAGGTCAAAGATCTTGTACTCAAGAAATCTATGCTAGAGAAAATGAATTCATTCAAATGTTAGATGAAATCAGATTAGAAGCATTCAAGTATAAAGTAAGTACTAGAACTAATGAAAATATAGTAGTCAATAGAAAATCAAATGGTGATGGTGAAAATGTTATGATGATGGAGATGCCTAGACAAGAAACCAAGACAGAGGTTAAGGTAGATATCTCACCTATTCTTAGTAAAATAGATAAGATGAAGAAAAGTATTAAGCACTAAATAAGTATTAAAGTTAATAGAAGTAAGGAGATAACTAAAACACCTACACCCATTACAATAGATATTTGTTTAAGATTCTTTTCTGGTAAGTCTTTCAGACCTTTAAATGGATTATAAAAAAACATACCATATATATTAAAGTAATTGATTTAATTTTTGAGCTCTAATACTTTTAGTATCATATCCTTTTATTCTTCCTATGATAGTCACATGGTTATAAATATATGTATCACAGCCACAACCACAGCTATCACCAGCACTTCTTAACTTAATATAATTACCATCTATATAAGTTACTTGTTCAGACCAATCATAACCATCATTATAGTAGTCATGATTCTTATTACAGAATTTAACATAATGTTCGGCTTTCTTTATGGTATTAAATATAATCATATAAATAAAAAAGGTATTGATTCGCTCTAAACAGAAACCCTGAGGTTGTGAAGGCTCTCGCACCCACGCTCGCTCAATACCAAGGCGAAACAAACAGAGAGGTGAGATACATGTTTGTTGTTTCCTTATTCTCACATAAGGGATTAAGATAACTCCCAACCAGAAAACAAAGATAAGGAAAAAATAAAACCCCACCTAAAAAGATGAGGTCTTATTTATAATCTTATAATAGTATTATCTTACTACTTTCTTTTCAGTTCGACCATCACTATAAAGATAAATAATGATTTCATTTTTTCTAATGTAATAAACAGGTCTACCCAACATATCATACATACCAATCAATTTTGGTTCACCTTTAATAATCTCATTAATACCAGATGTTGTACATGTTTCAATTGTAATACGAGTAAAGAAGAACGTATCTTGGTCTAAACATTTGTTATACCACTGGGTGGCAATCAAATAATGTCCATCGTGTGGGAATTTAAGTTTAATCAAACGAGCATCATTTTTAGGACCTTTCAACCAAATCAAATCACTATCATTGAAATCATAGTACATATACAATTGATCATTTGACATTGAATCAAAATCATGGTCACTCAATGAATCTAATAGTGGTCCATTCCAAATATAAGAATACCATTGCCAACAAGTATCACCTTTAGTCCAAGGACCTAAAGTCATTTCACCATTGATACTATCAGCACAATTAGTACCAGTAGAACTTCTTAAACCATAAACAAAATTACATTTAGGAAAATAAATTAAACTAACTTCTCTCATCATTGATGTGTCACATTTCTCACAACGATTCCACACCTTCAAATACATTTTGTATTTGCCTTTCTTGTTGAATTGAACTTCACAGATACCTCTGTTAGAATAAAGGGTATCTACTTTCTTGGTTTGTAAATCATACACCATAAACATGTAATCAACACAAGTATCATCTAATACTCTACCACTTAGATACCACTTGTAATAATTACGATTGTTCCATTGTTGGAGTTTTAATGTGCTCCAATCACATTTCGCGTTTGCTGTTGCTAAGGAGACCAAAAGCATTAACAGCATGATAAGTTTTTTAATCATACACCTACGAATATAGGATCGGTAATTCGTATAAGCAAGTTTAAAATAAAAAACTTTTTACTTTTGATAACCATTTAATTCATCATTCCAATGTCTAATGTCATAAAGATTAAAATCAAAGTTCACATTGAATATCGAAAGATTAAATGAAGCACCGTGATGATGGCATCTACGAGTGATATCCAGGTCTACCTTTAATATGTATAAGTCTAAATAAAACTGAAAGTATTTCTTCTCACTGAAAAGGTTAATAGAGAAATCTAAACCCCCAAAGTACATAGCACATAAGTAGAATTGTATCTCTAATGTTTTAAACTCACTCAGTGAGTATATTCTAAGAAAAAAGTTTTTTATCATTTTCTTTTAATAAGGTAAAATGTTACTACTGCGCCAATAGCGAAACTTACTACTAAGGCGTTAATTAAAAATCCTTCACCCCATACATCGATGTTGGTTTGGATTATTTCTTTGGCTAAATTCATCATGCTATAAATATACGATTTTATTTTATATATCCAAAATTACTAATTAATATATATCATATGATTTATAAATTTAATGAGTATAAAAGTTTTAATAAAGTAACACTAGACTTTATTGATAATAAGATTAGTGAGTCTGATTTCATTACCTATCTTGATAATGAAGTACTAAATGAAGGTTTTATTGATTCTATTAAAGACTTCTTTTCAGGGTTCAAACAAAAGGTGGTAGATATCTTTTGGTCGTTCTTAGTTAAGGCATATGAAATAGGATTTGCTATCTGGGATAAATTAAATACATTTATTAAATGGTTATTCGGAAAGATTAATTCTTTTGCTGATAAACATCCTAGACTATGGAGAGTAATGATTATTACTATATTAGTTTTAATTATCTTAATCGTTACAGCTTCTTCGGCTAAAGCACAAACAACCGGCGAACCTATACCATTGGCTAAAATAAATATGGCAATTGGTTGGTTAGATAATGTAAAAGCACAAGGTACCGAAGATCCTATGTTAGTAGGTAAAGCAATGGCTCACTTAGTTGATTTAAGAGATGGTCATATGGATATAAAAGGATTAGGTGATGGTGCTATTAAGATGGCAGATGCTGCTTTACATGTAGCTAATAAAATAATGGGTGAAGCTAAAACATCTAATGATAGTAGTTTCTTTAAGTTTTGTATTGATTTAATGGAAAAAGGTAGTAATTATATAGATGCTGCTTATACAAATTCAGGTGGTTTTGAAAACGTAAAATTGGCTGTTAAGTAATATGAAATACCTAAAAAGATTTAATGAATCATCTTACGAAGAAATTAAGATTGACATATCAGATGATGTTCAATGGATAGAAGATTCTTTATTAGAATTAACTGATGTAGGTTATGATGTTGAAGTTAGACCATTTCAAGTTAAATCAATCGGCAGACCTGGTATAACAATTACAATTAAAGGTGATAAGTTATTGCCTATATCTATTGGTGAGAATTTATTAACAATAGATTCATATCTAAAAGAACAAGGTTTTGTAGGGTTTAATCCATATGATTATGATAATGAGTATTCACAAAGTAGATATGGAGTAAGAGTTGTTGCTTTTCTAAATAACATTAGAAATGAATATGAGAATGAATTATCTCAGTTTGTTAAGATGTTAGAAAGATTTCAAGTTAATGCTCCTTTTAATAGTATTAGTGTTAGTTATTTCAAACCTGAAGTTAAGGTGAATGAATCTTTATATGAGAGTCCTTTAGTAATAGAGTTAAAGGATATGGCATTAGAATTAACTGATATGGGATTTAATATACAAATATTTAAAGATGGTCCACATTTATTAAATATTGGTCAGGATGCTAAAGATAATGAAGATAACATTCGTATTATTATAATCAAGAGAGATAACTTTACTATGAAAACTGATGTTAAAGATTTTTTATTTAGAGCCATTGGTTATATGAAAGATAATGGATATAAATATGATACTCATTCTAATTTTGGTAAATTACATTTTACTGAAGACGGTAGAATAATTTTATCTAGTGGTGAAGCCAGAGAAAGATATCCATCATTCACAATGATAAACATTTTATTTAAGAAAAGTTAAATGTTGTGGTGGGCAAACGCCACGGAAATTTTTTTAAACTGACGTCCGTCAGATTTTGTCAGAATCTTTTTAATATATAATCTAATGAAACATCTAAAGAAATATAACGAGTCAGTAATTGATGGTAATAACTTTGATCCTGATTTAACTTTAATTAAAGAAATTATACTAGAGTTGAAGCATGAGTATCCTTCTATAGATGGTGATATAGTCCAAGAGACGTTTGATAATAATACTTATACAATTATTAAGATAAAGCCTTTACCAATTTATAATGAACACACAACTAAGTTAGATAATCTTGACAAAAGAATGAAATACTTTAATGATGTTATTGAGTGTAGTAAAAGATTACAAGATGCTTTAGAGAGACAAATAAGACTTCAAGATTTATTCAATACAGATGGTGGTGAAATTTATATCTGGATAGATGATATTAAGAATAAAGGAAAAAAATGGAGTGGTAAATGAGACACTTAAAGACATATAAATTATTTGAATCTAATAAAGAGCATTATCATGATTTAATGATGGTGTTAAATGATTTATTTGATGATTGGGGTATTATATCACATTCTACTGAAAGATTTGGTGATGATAACGATGATTATCCTGAACATAGATTTTGGGCGTTTAGAAACAGTGGTGGTCAAGATATTATGACTAACAATGTAGATTTAATGGAAGAAGTTAAAGATATAGTTATTTACAATATACCTACTGAACATAAAGACAGATTCTGGAATGACTTAATGAGTTATAAACAACAAATAGAAGAAGTAACCGGTAAAAGTTTTCATGTACATGAAGAAGAAGTCAATAACTTATTCTATGATTATATACTAAGATTAATATGAAACATTTAAAAACATATAAAATATTTGAATCTGTTGGTGTAGACCTAACAGATATTCTACTTGAAATCAATGATGAAACTTATTGGAAGGCTGAGTGTTGGCCTCAATCACAAGATGGGAAATGGGTTGTTGTTATACAAACAGTGGATGAAGATGAAGAATATGAATTAGAAGGTCAAAGACCATTACCAATAGTAATTGAATCTATTGAGAGAGCAATTGACTTTATGAATGGTGAAGGCTTTACTAACTATCAAATCACGTTTGATAATGAAGATGATAATCAATATGAAGAAATCAATTTAGAAGGAGTTTCTGATTTAGATGTATGGCCCAATAACTTTATAAGAATAGAATTTTGGAAATGAGATACTTAAAAACATACAAAATATTTGAATTTTCACATGAGGAAATAATGGATTCACATTATGGTTCTAATGTGATGGAAGAATGTGATTCTATAATTGCTGATATCAAAGATATGTTATTAGAGTTAAAAGATATTGGTTTATTCATAACAGTTGGTTATACACCAATGACTTTAAGTTATAGAGAAAAGACTCCTAAGATAATGGCTGAGGTTCAAGGTGATTCATTACTATGTTCAGATAATAAAGATGATATTGATTCAGCATTTGAAAGGATTAAAGAATATACCAGTTCAAAAGGTTATGTTACTGGATTCGGTACTTGGGAAAGAGAAGCTGGTAATGGTAAAAGCATGTCTGTTTATCAAATTTTAATACAGAAGTAATTACCATTTACCTTCATCTAATAACTTTTGTCTTGGTTCTAATTCTTCACCATTTTTAGCCCAGTGATTCCAATTCTTTCTTAACTTATAAGAATCATAGTTTAAAGCAGAACCACCGAACCTTGTTACCCATGACATAATAGATTCTGAATAAATAGAGAAATGATTATATTCATTTTCACCACAACCACATCCAGTTGAACGACCATTATTAAATTCCCATACTAGGGGTTTAAGACCACAGTTAGGACAGTTAAGCCATTCTTCTGGGTTATCAGGAATCTTATAAGCAGATATACATTTATACTTACCCGCAATTATATCTAATTTAATATCTCTTTCTATTTGTATCATAGTATTCTATTTAATTGTATCTCACGCCAAACATCTAGTGGTACAAAATACTGAGCGGCATAAAGTCTTGATTTATCATCATTATCTTTTTCTATCATATAGAATCTAACATTCTGTGATATTATTTGGTCTTCGGGTATGATTTCATAAGTTTTACCAATAGTTAGTGACAAGATATTATGGCGAGGTTTCCCATAAGAGTCTCGACCTAATTCTACGTTATTGATACAAACTACTTTCATTTTATTATTTAATATATATATTATGAAATACCTAAAAAGGTTTAACGAATCATCATCAGATTTTACTAATATAATTAGTGAGTGTAAAGATATCTTAATTGAATTAGGTGATAAAGATATTAAGTATAGAGTTTATGGTTATAAAGGAGCTAAGATACTTGGTGAAGAAACCTTTGTAGATGTAGTAAGAGTTGAATTAGGTGACCAGTATAATACATTCAAAATTGGAGATATGGATTTAATGTTTGAACATCTTTTCTCTTATATGGAATCAGAAGGATTCAAATTAGGTAAAGACTCTTATTTTGAAAATAGCAATTGGGATTCTCATGAAGCTTGTCCAGAATGTGATAGTCAAAGTATCTCACCACCTGATGATTTACAATCGATGGTAGGTTGGAAATGTAACAAGTGTAATCATGAAGGACATCAAGATGATTTTCAAAGACCAGAACATCCGATAACTAAAGGAGATTTATTTTGGGGTATTAAAGAAAACTATCATATTCAGTTTATGTCACTGGTTTTCTATACTTAATTGTTTATCTAAAACTTTCTCAATCTTAGAGTCTCTTAATAATCTTCTTTTTTCAAGTTCCATATTAATTTTAATTAAAGCAACTTCATCACAGGTTCTGTCCATTTGTTTATAAACAGATTCAATACCAATGTTATAAAGTTCTCGTAAGAACGCCAATCTTTTTTCTTTTCTTTCTAACGTATCCATTTTGTAAAAATTAGTTAATTAAATAATTTAATTTATCTTCTCTTAATTTAATAAGGTCTTCTTCTCTGATAGATATGGTAAAGTAATTACTACCATTAACATATTCTTTAATAGTATAGTCACTAATATCTAAGCCTATGTATTTCATAAAGCAATCACAAACCCATTGAGCACCAGTTGTTTTTATAGATTCACATTCATCTTTGGATAATGTTTTGTCTATGATAGTAACGGCTTTATTATTTACTATAAGTTTATACATGTTACAAATATAAAAAAACCCTTTGAATAATCAAAGGGTTTTTAATTTTATTTCTTTTAGTTTAAATTATTTCTTTTTAGAAACAATTGACCAAACTATACCTACTACTGATATAAGTGAACCGATAAGTTCAGTAGACATAGCATCTGATGCTAATCCTTTAGCTACTAAAATACCACCTCCAAAAGTTAGGATGTGACGAACTAAACCTAATACTTGATCTTTATTCATAATAATAATCTTATTTTTTATAAACAAGGTCATGATCCTTGTTTTCGTATTAGTATATATTACATGAAATAACATCAAAATTCCTAACAAAATCGAAGGTTTTTATTAAAATTAGTAAAAAGTTATATATGGATTTTTTATAGATTGAATAATATTGTTATAATTTAATATATACATTATGGCGGTAACAAATAGATTATTTACTTATTCAACTACACCTATATCTGGTGCTAGTCAATCAGGTAATTTAGCAATCTCAACTACTTATATTCCTGGATATACTTGGTGGGGCGGACCTGACGAAAGTGTAGGTTATGTAATTGCTCATGAAGATACTACAGTAGGTGTTAGAACAGAGAGAAATGGCGCATCAGTAATATCAACTAATACTGTTGGATTTTGGAGAACGGCTACGCAATCTGATGCTTCTTTTCTTGCTATGTTTAATGGATTATTTAATCAAAACTACGCCACTGCTTCTACGGCGGCGGCTTGGTTGAATTCAAATGGATATTGGACCTCATATTCTACTTCTGGTACATTAGGAACTTTAGGTAACCCAGCTGTTAGTGCTCAAGCTATTTATAACTCAGGTCAAACGACAACTGGTTGGTATTATATTAAAACATCTAATATGGCTTCAGCTAGACAGATATATTGTAATATGACCGATCAAGGCGGTGGTTGGATGTTAATGACATACAATCCAGATGCTACAACTACTTCTGGTACACCTTATCCAAATCAATGGTTGGGTGGTACTGGTTCATTTGCTTCTAAAGTTTCAATTGATACGAGACAAGTTTGGTATCATAATGGGACGGCTCAGTGTACTCAAGTAATGAAGATGGCTTCAACTACAGCTTCTTTAGTTCCTTTATTAGCTAATGTTACTATTGCGAATAAAGTGGTTTATACTAATCCAAATAATTTACAACTAACTGCTACTTTCTCAGCATCAAGTGCTGTATTTACTACAAACACACCAATGTCAGGTACTTGGTCAGGTATTAAGGGACATACTCAAATGACTGGTAACTTAAATGTTAATGCTCCTGGTGATTGGGTTTATGCTACAAGTGGTGCTTGGTGGACTGTTTGTGGTCCTTCTAATGCTTATCCAGACCCTCAGGGTAGAAGTGGAAATGCTTTAGGATCTGGATCTTGGACTAATGTGAGTACTAGTAATATTTATGGTATGGCTGATGTTGCTGCGACTACCAATTCTAGTAGAGTTGATATTAAAACATATGCTGTTTATATTAAATAAAATTAATTATATGGAAGATTTAAGACAAATAAATGAGACCAACTATGAACCAATTAAAGGTGATAATGTTTGTTTAGAAGGAAGATACGGTACTCTACTAGATGATAATTTTAATCAAATACTTTGGACTGACAATGAAGAAGTCGAAGATTGGATTGGTGGTTGGTCTAATTTTTTATCAGTAGGTGGATATATACTTGTTATTTAACAAGATTATTATATACCTAATAAGTCTAATGATTCTTTTCTTCTAACATAAGCATCGAATCTTGATTTGAAATCTGTACGTTTAATCATAAAGTGATATAAAGAACTAATATCAACTCTAAATATCCAATCAGGGTGTGTGATGTGATTTCTTCTAACTCCGCTAGGGGTTTCAATCTTACTACTTATCTTAGTTATACACTTAATAACAAATGATTTCTTATTCTTTTTAATAAATTCAATTTGATCACCATTTTGAAAGTTTGGACTAATAAAACTATCTTTAACACCAGTTTGAACACCATTCAAATAAGCGTAGGTATCGAATGTATAGTTAGTTCCTAACTCAATGTAATCAACAAATAGTTCTGTTAATTTATTTTCTTTTAATTCAGATAGATAAGAGTTTTGTTTAGACAATTCAGCAACCTGTTTTTGTAAGGTTCTCATTGTCTCTGTATTACTTAACATCTGAGATTCAATTTCTGTAATTCTCATATTACTTTTTTAAATAAGCCAATTTTTTATATAAACAAACAATCTCGTCAATACTTAGGTTGTTTTTCTTACCATTAATATCTACGGTACAAGCTACAACGTTACCAACTACATATCCTTTTTCATTATCTACTCTATCAAAAGATCTGGCGTTAGGGCCGTCTTCTGTGAATGTTACATTTGTATAGAAACAAGTTGTATATTCTAATAATTTTTTAACACATTCAAATGTTAGATTGAATTCTAAATTTCTACTTTGAGCAGAAGAATGAATGTTTACAAGCTTCTTGGCTACTTCAACATCAGATATGATAGGCTTGTTATCTTTTTTAGGCTGTTCTTTTTTAACAGGTTCTGTTTGAGTGGTTTCTGTTGTTACTTCTGATACTTCACTTTGAGTGACTTCGGTTTGAACCGGTTCAGCTTTTTCTAATTTCTTTTTCATTAATTAAATAATAATTTTCCAATACGTTTGGCTTTTTCAACAAAGTCTTCGTATGTGTCGTTGTTTTCTACAATAATATCAGCATCAGAGATATTGATATTAAATGATGTGCCAGGCTCCAAAGGTAGTCTTTTAGAAGCATCTACCCAAATTATTAAATCAAATAATTTTTGTTTAACACATTCATCAAATTCTGCTTTGTCTCTCATACCAACATAGCAGTCTGTTTTAGAAAGAATATCAGTGGCAAGTCGAGCACGATTATCTTTATTGTAATCACAAATGGCTAAGTACCATTCATCACGATGATTAACTCTATCATTGAAACATTCTTCTGGTGAGTTGTAACCATACTTATCTTTTAACTGGTCATATAAAAAGAAGTCGGCTGAGGCTTGAGAAGAAGACATAAAGGTTAAACCGAAATGTTCTTGAAACAATTCAGCTAAAGTATCTTTACCGTGACGAGCATTTCCTAATATTAATAGTTTCATCTTTTATAAGCTTTTTTAATCATAATAACACCAGTGATGGTCATACCAAGACCTAACGAAGTAATAAGGTAATTAAAGCCCATATCTTTACTTTTACTGTAGCCAAAATAACCATCAGGAATATTTTGTTGTATTCTTTTTTGTTCTAATAGGATACCGATAGTGGTAAATCCTAAACCACTAACAGATGTTAGAAATCCATTAGTTGATAATTCTTTATTAGAACTACGAAGGTGTAGATTGATTTCTTGATTTTGAGTTTTATTCAACATCATTGTTTGAGTTGAATCTAAGCCACTTGCTATGCTACATAGTGTGGTTAGTATAAATGATATAGTTAATATTATACGCATATTGTATGCTTTTTATATGATATTAGATTGAATAAGTTTAATGTATAAAAAAAGCCTACTGATTTGGTAGGCTTTATTAATTATTTAACAATTTGAGATTGTATTTCTTTAGCTCTAACGATAGCAGATTCTTTACTTTTGAATCCAGTTTCTACCATTTTCTTACCAGTATAGATACCAATTGTTGTAGCCTTTGTTGCCATTTTGTTACCTACTTTACCTACTGATTCTGTTTGACGAACACGAAGTCCACCTACTTGACCAATTACTTTACCTACATTCACTCGTTTTGTTGCCATTCTTGTTTTTTTAATAAGATTAATAAATAATTTAACTTAACAAAGATAAGAAATATTTTTAATATATGGGTAAAATAAAATTTTATTTTTAAATTTAATAATAATTCCAATATCTACCATTACCAACGGAACTTAAATCAACTGTTAAATCATCATAAGCTTTATATAATTCTTCAACAGTAGGATTTAATAACCAACCATCATAAACAGAAACTAAACTAATATATCCATTAAAACCATTAGCATTTGTTTGGCTTATTCCAAGAATAAATGGTGTAGTTGTATTCGGTGAATAACCTGAACCAACGGCACTATTATAATCACAACCAAATCCTAGAGTTGGTTCACTTACTATAATTTCAAGTTCTGATGCTCCTGATATTGATTTAAATTTACAAACTACATTATACCATCTATTAGGTGATATACCATTTGTAGTAATCACATTATCATAATTTGTGCCATTACCTACATAAAATCTAAAAAGACCGGCACTAGTTATTCCAAGAGCATAACCGGCATTATTACCTGTATCTCTGTTATCTATAATAACTTCTGAACGTAAACCCGAAGGCAAAGCATCAACTTTAACCCAGGTGTTTATAGTAAAACCATCATTCACAGTAAAATTATTCAGTACACTATCTGATACTACTGCTGGTAGTAGTATAGATCCTGAATACGAATCATCAAATTTCATACAACCTCCAGCCGAATTTGAAGTTTTTGGCTCCCAAACAGTATATGAAGTAAAAGCCATACTATTATCTAAATTTCCAGATATATCATAAGCTTTATTACCACCCCTTGGAAAACAAGGAATAAATCCAAAGTCTATCAATAGTTTTAATTTATAATAACCTACTGGATAATTTACTATATTATGTATAGGAATATTAGGATAATGTGTATTAACACATAGTAAGTCATCCTGACCAGAAATTGTTGTAAGTGCTTCTGATATAGTAGCATTACTCATAACACCAGTTAGTTTACCAACTATATCACATAAGCTTTGAGTACCTGTTCCTGATGCCACGAATATTTCTAAAAGATCATTTCCATTTGGTCCTGTTGTATGTCCACCCATACAATAAATAACATAATCATCCCACCATTCAAAACTTGATACTACATATTTAGAAGGTGAATCAGCTGATGTGTTTCCAGGTGAAGTACCATCATTTAAATATCCGTTATCACCTGGTGTTAATCCTGCTCTCCAACTAAAATTACCATTAATCGGATCAAAATAGTATTGATGACCTTTTTTAGGACCTATTACAATATTAGATACGTTATTATTATTATATACTTTTCTTAATGATTGTGTATCATATGGATCACTATAACCAATAGCAATAATAGCATTTGGTATTCTTGTAGGTGTTAAATCATTTGGTCTAGGAGCAGGCATATTAAAATAATCTATTTTTAGTATATATTAAAAATGAATAAGAGTAAACAATTTTAAATACTTTTTAATCTATCAGTAATATCTTTAGGTACTTTCCAAGTCCATTTTAATAAATCTTTACATATTACTTTTTTATCTGAATTTATATTTGATTTTAGATATTTAATAATCTCATAAGAAGAGTGATAACTTGGATAAACTGATTCGCATTGTTGAAAGTAATTAATAGCTGATTGTATATCACCATTTAAAACAGCTTCAAATCCTAATCTTTCAAGTCGTGATGCTTCGTTTACTTTATTATCACCAGGCATAACTAAATCATCATTTAGTTTTTGTTTTATTTCTTCTTGTTTTTCCAATAAGTGTTTATTTGAAGTGCTATCACTATTTGATAATTGTATTGTTATTAGTGAATCTTGTCTTTGTAATTGTTTATATTCTTTGTCTAATAATAAATAATAATTCATCCAAGGCTCTCTTAACTTATCACTTGGTGTAACATAAGCAAAATATTGAGCTAGTAATCTCCTTTTGCCCAAATCTTTATTTAAAACAATTAATTCCGTAACATATTTATCATATTGATTCATTTCATTAAGACCATGTTCTCTATCTTGGAATTTATATGAGATAATAGTAGTCATAACAACTATAACAAATGACCCTAAAAACCATTTAATTAAATCTATTTTATCTTTTGAATTCATAATTTATATATTTATTTCTATAAAACTCTTTAAGTCTATTTTTTAATATATACAATATGCCAACAGCTCATTTATTTTCCTATAATCTTTCGTCGAACGGTGTCATTACCGGATGTACACAATACGGTGATATGGCTGTTAGTTTAAATACCACAGATGCTGCTGGATTTAGTGTTGGTAATATGGGTAATCCTTATCACGGACCCGACGAAGATTCTGGTTATATAATAGCTTATTCCAGTGTTGCTGGAAATAGAACACACAAAAGAGGATCTGAATTGGCACCAAATGCCGTTGGGTTTATAAGAAGTTCTACTAAAACAGATGATAGTTTTGTTGATTTGGTTAATAGAAACTTTAGTCAATCTTTTTCTTTGGATTCTTCCGGAGCATCAACCGCTAAAAATTATCTAACTACTAATGGATATTGGACTTCTTGGTTACCATCTATTGTAACATCAGGTCTTATTTTAAATTATGATATTAGTAATACTTCATCATATCCTGGAAGTGGAACTACGATAACTGACCTACAATCAAACAGTAACTCAACAACATTCAATAGTCCAACTTATACTTCTTCTGGAGGTGGATATTTAACTTTTGATGGTATTAATGAATACTTTGTTACCAACACCTCATTAAATTCTAAATTATCACCTGTAAACACATCAAACATAATATCAATATTTGTTTGGGTATATCCAATGGATAATGGAGTTATACTAGCAGAATTAGGACAGGCCACGGCAAATGTCTCATGGCATGATTCTCAAATCGAAATGGTTGCTGGAACAATTAAATTTTCTGTTTGGAGTGGTAGCGTACAAAACTTATCATCGTCTATTTCAACACCCTTAAATAACTGGTACTATGTTGGGTTCACTTATGATGGAACAAATTTAAGGGGATATGTTAATGGTTCATTGGCGGTGACTTCTGGTACAATAAGTAGGCTAACACCTTACAATAACGGAGGAGGTGTAGGATTACATTACGCAGTAGCTTCTATTGACGGTACAAGTCTTGGTGATGGATCATATGCTAACATGAGATTTGGTGGAATGCAGATCTACAATACAGCATTGTCTGGATCTAACGTCTTGATAAATTACAACGCACAAAAATCAAGATTTGGATTATAACTTAGTTATCTAAAATTAAAATATATACAATATGCCAACAGCTCATTTATTTTCCTATAATCTTTTTTCAAATGGTGTCATTACCGGATGTACACAATACGGTGATATGGCTGTTAGTTTGAACACTACAGATACTCCAGGATTTAGTGTTGGTAATATGGGTAATCCTTATCATGGTCCAGATGAAGATTTAGGTTATGTTATTGCTAAAGCTAGTATAGCCAGAGATAGAACACATAAACGAGGATCTGAGTTAGCACCAGATGCGGTTGGGTTTATAAGAAGTTCTGCTAAAACAGATGCTAGTTTTGTTGATTTGGTTAATAAAAATTTTAATCAATCTTTTTCTTTGGATTCTTCCGGAGCATCAACCGCTAAAAGTTATCTAACTACTAATGAATATTGGACTTCTTGGGTTCTAACATATACCGCTGGTTTGTATAAAACAACATATTCGGGATATCATAACGAAACCCCGTCGTTTTTTGCGACAGCAACTCCACAAGCATTCAATACAAATCCAGCCACCTCGGTTCAAACAACTTCTATCTTCGAACCAGGAACTGATGATGGGTCTAACTTTAGTTGTCAATGGTTAGGATATTTCAAACCAACAACAACAGAAACATATACATTCTTTTTATCAAGTGATGATGGTTCTTATCTTTGGATTGGTGCTAATGCTCAGTCAGGATTTACCACTGCTAACTCTACCATAAACAATGGTGGTGCTCATGGAAGTGTAGAAGTTTCGGGATCAGTTTCACTAACTGCTGGCGTCTATTATCCAATAAGAATACAATTTGGTGAAATTGGTGGTGGTGACTTTATGACATTTAATTATTCAACACCAACCATAACAAAAACAACTAATGTAACTGGTTTAGTTTTTTACAATTCAACTACTAATAACTTTTAATTAGTATATTTCTAGCTATATCATACTCTTCTTGTGAAAAGCCTATCCATCCTCTACATCTAACCACATTAGGTAAACCCCAAGCATTTATATCTCTAACACTATCATCTAATATAATAAACTTATCATAAGAGTTATTAAAAATCCAATCTTCAATTTCACGACCTCTACCTTCATCTGGAAAAGAATCAGTGAAATCATAAATAGTAACAGTTACACCTTGTTCAGTAAATATCTTTTGAAGTTGTTCTTTTGTATGATTTAGTCTCCATGTAGAAGAAATAACCGGCTTTAAATTAAATTCATGACATAGCCTATTATACAAATCAATAGAGGTTTTATTCCACTGATTTCTATTAATTGTGTTTAGAACACCATCTATGTCTGTAAAAATGTAATTATTCATTATTAGGCAAATATACAAATTACTTTCCAAAATGTCAAATTAATATATACCTTAATGAAACATTTAAAATCATATAAGTTATTTGAATCAATATCCGCTGATATAAAATCTGATATTGAAGATATGTTATTAGAGTTAACTGATTATCAGATTGAATATGATGTTACAGAACTTAAATATTATAAAGATGGTATAAAAGGTGAAGATTGTTTAAGAGTTTATATTAAAGATAATCAAGATAGATTTTTCAGATTAGAAGATATAATGGATGTTTTATTAAGAATAAAGGATTATCTAAAAGATAGTGATTATTCAATTGACTTAGGAATACCTAACTCTGATGATTATTTAGACATAGATTATTTTATGAAAGAGTTTTCTGGTGATGAATTATATAACCTTAATATTTTCATTTATAATAATCCAAGAATATCATTTTTTAAGAGAAAATACACTCTTACAGGAAATGATATTTTTGAATCAAGATTTGTATCAAAATTTGAAGAACTAAAAGAAGTTATTTCTACAATTAAAGATATTTGTCAAGAGTTTGAAGATAATAACTGTAGTTATAATATAGAACCATCTAATGATATTCGTATTAAAGTTATGGCTTTACAAGGTAAAGGAGAGGTTTTTCAGGATATTAATATGCCATTTTATATAGATATTGATATTGATAGAAGAATAATTAAACAAGATGAGAAGAGAAGTGGATTTGGTCCACTTCCAGAATGGTTTATTGAGACTTGTAGAAGAATAGAAGATTATATGTTATCTGAAGGGTTTAAAACTTTACCATCAGTTAGATATCCAGTTGATTGGGAAAACCTTGATGTTATTGATGAGCTTTCAGAGATCACAGGAATGATACAAAAAGTTAAATTAGAATTTATACCAAATGAAGTACCTAAAGACATATAAAATATTTGAATCTGATTCTAATAAAGAAATGTTAGATAACATTGAAGATATCTTTCGTGAGATAGAAGACCTTGGTTTCAAAGTTGAATACAATAGAGGTGGTGTAGGTGAAGTAACAAGAATCTATATTGAGAAGTTTGATGTTTATGGATTTAGTGATGAACCAAGACCATTACCTTATATACCTGGTCAAGAGTTTGTACTAGCTTTACAACATCTAATTTCATATGTTAGTCAAGATTATGATATTGAAATAGAAAGCATATGTGATTCACAATGTATTGACCATTTGAGTTCTAAATCAGAAGATGGTTTAATTGAAAATGATGTTAGTATTATAGGTGACTATAAAGCACCTATTGATTACATTAAAATTATTATAAGTAACAAAGAATAATATATACAATATGAAATATCTAAAAACATTTGAAGAAGTCTATTACAACTCAAGAAAAGAGGTTGAGGGTTATGTTGATGCTAATGATTTAGTAGGACAAAGACTTTGGTTTCATACTAATAGAACTCACAGAAACAACGGTTGGAATGGTATGATTGGTATTTATGATACTACACCAAGTGGTAGAAAAGAAGGATATGCTGGTAGATACACAAATGAAGTAAGATTATCTGAACCTGTTTTCTTTCAAACATCAGAAGCTGGTGCTAAAACAATTAAAGAAACTGATAAAAGAATTTTAATTGCTGGAGTTTCTGGAGTTGTTATACCAACTAATAATGATACAGATGGAATGATACAAGTAACATACGATCCATTTGGTGCTGGTTACTTTCACATTATTGGTGATGAAGAAAAGAAAGAAGTTATTTCAGCTGAAGAAGTTTATTTCTCAGCATCCGAAGAAGGTCAATGGGAAATTTGGACAAAGAACCCTAAGTTTGTTTGATATATAGATTATAAAAAAATAATTATATTATAATGGATGAAATGATTGGAATTATCAAAATTTTCGCAGGAACATACGCACCACAAGGCTGGATGTTCTGTCAAGGTCAGGAGTTACCTGTTCAACAATACGCTGCTTTATACTCTATCTTAGGAACAACATATGGAGGAAATGGTCAAACAACTTTTGCTTTACCTGATTTAAGAGGTAGAATGCCAATAGGTGCTGGTCAATCACCTTATTCATTTATCAACTTAGGTGATAAACAAGGTTTGGAAAATTTAAACATCACACAAGCAAACTTACCTTTTGGTATTACTAAATCAAGTGTTGTTACTGATGTTGAGGGTGGAACTAAAACAGATATTATTACTGTTGGACAAGGAGCTGATGTTCCGGTTTCGGTTAAGAATCCTTCACTTGGTATTAATTATATCATTTGTATTGAAGGTATTTATCCAACAAGAAGTTAAAAAATAAATTAAAAACCCATCTAATTGATGGGTTTTTTTATAATTTTATTTCAATTCTTAAACGATCAAAAGAAATATAATCACCAATGCCATCAAAATCTTCTGGCTTGTACCAACCTATTCCAAATTCAATACCACCATTAAACATTCTAAAAGGTGAGTTACTATTATACTTAATTCCAATTTTATCAAGCTCTGATGATGTTTTACCACTAATACCAGGTGTGAATTCATTACCAGAATATTCATAGTACCAATCATTTAATCTAATAATGGCATCTTTAACCTCATACCAAAAGAAAAGATTACCTGGATATTTACCACTTGGTGGTTGAGGAACACCTGGTATAACTCTATCTGGAGATCCAAAAGGTCTCATGATACGGACTTCTACGAAGACATCAGTTCTTTTTATTCTTCTTTGTAGTGTATCATCTTCGACATCTTTATGAGTTCTATCTATCTCAATTTGTAATCCAATATCTTCTAATTCAAGTAAAATATCTTGAATATTATCTTCAAGATCTTCAAGATCTTCAATACGAGATTCAAATAATTTATATGATTTTAAATATTTCATTTAAGTATATATTAAAAATAAAGAATTTAATATATAAAAATAAAAACTATTATGTCTTACAATAAATTATTACCATATTCAACCGTTCAATATATTGGACAAATTCAAGAATTTCCTTATACTTTTACGCCATATGGTTGGATTGAATGTGATGGTCAGTTATTATCTGTTGATAACTACAGTTATCTATATTCTGTTATAGGTGATACATATGGTAGTAGTGGAACAGTTAGTTTTGGTGTTCCTGATTTAAGACCTAAAGATGGTAGTGGAAATGTTATAAGCTTAACAGTTGGTCAAACCTATAATGGTAAGCCTTATATGAAATCATTTATAGCTTTAGAAGGTGTTTATCCTGGTACTCAATCAATGTATTGATTTAGCAAATACCGTGTACTAAAATATTATATACTATTAAAGCAACAAATGTTATAACAACTGATCCAATAATTATTACTTCTTTGTTGTTTAAGATTTTATTTGTAATTGCTTTCATCTTGTATTTTTTTATTATAATACAAATATAAGTATATTATTCTAATCAGACAAGTTCTTTTTATATATAATTTATGTCAAGAAAATCATCAATTAAAAAGATTAAAAGAGATAATTCTCAATCTAAGAATATAGAGTCGGCTTTAGCTATGTATCTATATGAAAAACAACACTCACCAATAACAACAAGATTTACTGGCTATGGTTTAGCCGAGTGTGATGTTATATCAATAAGTAAATCAAATTATATTTATGAATATGAAATTAAAATCTCACGTTCAGATTTCAAAGCCGATTTTAATAAAGATAAACATAAATTAATGTTAGAAAGAAAGTGTACTAAAGTAAGAATGATAAAAGAAAATAATGAAAAGGTTAAAGACACTTTATATTTAACTTGTAACTATTTTAACTTTGTTGTTCCAACTGGATTGGTAACAGCTGAAGAAGTTCCAGAATATGCTGGTCTTATTTATATGGATGAGAATTTGAATTTTGAAATTATAAAGAAGGCACCTCTATTACATAAAGAAAAAGCAAGTTATAATTTTATTAGACAGTTATCACATAACTTAACTTGTAAGTTAGTTTTCAATAAAGTTAATAGTTAATCCACTGAATGTGTAACTTTCTTTTTTTCTTAAAGTTTCTATCCATTTTTTAGGATGAATTAGATTATCAGCATCCATTAAAATTGATATTAATTTCCAACCATTTGATTCAAAGTATTCTATTAGTCTATCAACTACTTCTTCAACTTGGTGCCATTGTAAAACATCATCATCATAACTCCATTCTTCATCTCCATAACTTTTCTCCATACCTACTGTTATGAAACCAGGATGTGATTCACCATCAACTACATAAGGATTATTATAATAACATTCTGTTCTAATATTATTATCATTTAGTTCTAAACAAATATCATTAGCATCTTGTACTAACTCTTCTTTAGATATAAATGATTCAAATAGCTTTATGTATTTCATTAAATTATATATTAAATATATAAAAGAAAATAATTAATCACTATGGCAAAAGCAAGAAAAGAAGGCAAAGCAAAAAGAAACAGAGCTAATCTACTTAAAAGATTAAAAATGATTCAAAAGAATAATGAAATATTAAAAAGCCTTACAGCTTAATAAAAAAACGAAACCCAGTCAACTGACTGGGTTTTTTTCATTTTGTAGATAAAAGATAAGCTGAGATAAATATACCTAACCAAATTAAACCTTTAATGAGAAAGAATAGAAAAGCTACCCAACCCATTCTCTTCAACCACTTCATACATCACGTTTTAGTTAATAATGATAAATATAATAATAATTTTAATATATACAACTATGAAAAGACTAAAAAGATTTAACGAAATTCAAGAACAACCACATCAAGTTACTGGCGATTCTTTAGGACAAACTGCTGGTCAAGAATTTGATCCAACTGAAAACATTATAAAATTTGAAGAGTTCTCTGAACATCGTTTGGATGGTGCTACTACAATTACTCGTAATGCTGAGGAAAAAGGTGGTGATGCTCTTTTAACTTATCATCACTTTGTAGTTAAACTTCCTTTTTATGAAGAAGCTACTAATGGTAAATTTGACACTAAGAGAGCTCAAGCTCACTATGAAGATTTAATTGATGAATTAATAGATAGAGGACTTGATTTCGAACAAATTGAGTTTCAAGAAATAATGGGTAAAATTGAAGTTCTTGGTGAACTTTTAATTAAATCAAAAGGCTTGATTTAATTCTCTTTCATTTATTTTTGATTTCATCCAATCAATAACCTTGTTAAGATCCTCACCTGGTTTTAAGCCGTGGTAAAATTGTACTATTGATGAATTATTACAAGTTTCATATATTCCATAATCAATTGTTGAGTGATTTGTGTAGTTTCTAATTTCTTGATTAAAATCATCTTCAGTTTCAACTTTTAGAAATGATTCAAACTTGATTGTATTAAAGAACACTAAATCCAAAATTTGATTACATTTTCTTTTCCAAAAGGTAACATTAAAAGCTGTTTCTTCTCTAAATGGAAAATAATGTGTAGCTCTTTTTAATAAGTATGGATTGTTTAGAATTGAAGACCACTCTTCTAAAAAGTCTCTACAATTCTCAGTAAATGACATCATTGATGCCCATAAGTATGTACTACTTCTTTCTTTAACTCCATAATAATCCATTAGATTATTCTCATCTATTCTAAAGTTTTCACCACCTCTGGTATACCAAACCCAAACAAATTCTAAAGGACCTCTACAACAGAATGGATAATCTATGTCGTTATTAAATAAAGAATCTATATTAAATCTTTTACCAAGTACAATATCGGAATCCATATAACAAACTTCACTTGAATATTTAAGAGAGTCTAATAAAATTTCTGGCTTGTAATATGTTAAGTCTATTTTATTTGGATCTACTTGCCATCTTATCTTAGTTAGATTTGAATAGTTTAATTCAGAGTCAAAACCTATTGTGTAGTATAAAACTGGAACATTCTCACATTGAGCATATTTCATAGATATTAAAAATGAGTCTACCATTCCTTCATATCCTTTATTAGAGTATAATATAATTGTCTTCATTTATTTTATATAAATGAAGTTTTTAATAGTTTAATTAAATAAATCATTTATTATAAAATCTCTTTGTACTGCCTTTGGAAATAGCTTGATTATATCTCTTTTACTTTCTAGTATTAAATCACCTCTCATGTAATGGCGATAAATTTCTTCAACATTATCTTTGGCTATAGGACCTTCTAACCAAACCATTTTAATTTGTCCTTTGTCAGTATCTACCCAGATATTAATTACTTCATTGAATATTAACTTATAAAATATTCGCCATTTAGGATGTTCTTTTTTTACTTGTACAATCGCACGTTTTCCATTAACAGTTTGATGTTTCATTTCGTGTGTATCTGGAACCATTTTATATGGATAATTCCAACCAGCAGAATATTTCTTATGAGGTTCGCATTTTTTGAAACCCATTCCTATTAATTTCTTGTGTGTATTCACATTGGCAAATATAAGTATTTAAAATTAAAAACCCTCATTTAAGAGGGTTAATATTTTAGTTTATAGTCTTATTAAACCATTTTTGTCCGAGATTACCATTACTACTACCAGTAAATTCATTATCGTATAACCCATGAACTCTTACTTTATTAAAAGAATTAAGTATTCTTTCTAAGTCTTCAGCTTCACCACCTATAATACTTAAAACATCCATTATCTTTTCTTTTACTTTATCATCTATTGATGATTGTAAGAATTTTAAGAACTTAGAAGATGATCCTCTATCAGTGAATACACCATAGTATTGTTCATCGTTTGGTCTTTTAAGATATAAAGATTCTTCTGCTGAGAATTTATAAAAATCATATAAAGTTGTAGGTGTGAATTCCTCGCCTCTATGTTCAGCTTCCCACTTAGAATCACTATCCCAATCTTCTATTCCATCATACCAATTACTTAATTGTAACTCAATAGAAAACATTGGTACTGATTGACCTATATTCCACCTTTGAGAATGTTTTGACGGATTATTTAAATATTCATGTTTACTCTTTGTTTGACTGGTTGCTTGAAATCCAAATTCAAATGTTATGGCTAATTCAGATCTACCTTCTTTCCAATCATTCACTAATTTATTAGCCAATTTCTCAGAGTCACTAGACCTTAAAATATCTTCTCCATATATGGGTTTATTTCTTTCACCACTTTTAACATCACCATAATACATTCCAATTAGTTTAGGATTTGTAAATGTATCATTTTTAGCAATAATGCTACTACTATTAGCAAGACACATATTATAATAACCAAACTCTTGTTTATCAGCCCAATCTAATAAGTCTTTAGACTTTTTATCTTTATTATAATCACGAAGTTTATAAGCCGCTTTTCTATAAGTATTTGGTAATAGTTCTTCGTTAAATCTTTTTAGATGTTTCATTATTGTATATATTATTTCTTTGGATCAAATATTAAAGCAATTTCATTTATCATATTATTCTCAATGAATGAAGAATCAGTTATAAATTCTCTAAAGTAATTCCAATTAGAACCTGAAAACTCTTCAGTTTTAATTCTATTTAAAACTTTAACTTTATCATTAAACGCACTCTGTGGATAGTAACAAACTACAACTTTTGTCAGTGACCAACCATTCTCACACACATATTCTTTAGCTCTTTCAAAGTAATCTTTAACATCAACCCATTGAAATAGTTCATCTCTTGATGCTTCTACACAAAACATATCAATACCACTTGGTCTCATGCTTACACCAACACTATAGCCATAGTCTTCTTCTAATTCAAGAAACATATCTTCAACATCTAATTCTAAATCAGTATTAGAAATGGCTTCAAATAATTTATATGATTGTAAATGTTTCATTAAAAAGGATATTCTGTTTTTTGAGCACCTGGTATTTGGAATGCCATATAAATTCTATTATCAACAGCTACCATTAATTTACCTTTGGTATTTAATTCATCAACTGCTCTTTTATAACAAACTTCAATATCTTTAACTAAATCAAGATATTTTGAATATCTTTCAACCATTTGTTCTGTGGTCATTTCAGTAGGCTTCATCATAGAAAGTCCCAAACCAGCAGTTTGTGTTTTGGTCCAAGGTTTTATAGTAACAAGTATTTCACTATCATCGGATTCATATCCAAACTCTACTTGAATAGTAGTATCATCTATCATTTCAGCAAATACATCTTTAAGTATCTCATGCATTTGTAGATACTTCTCAGCCACATTTTCATTAAACTTTTTCAGATGTTTCATAGAATATATATTAAAGTTGAGATTTTGAAAATAAAAATCAATATATAATCAAAATTAATTTAAGATATGAGTGAGAACTTAGGAACAATTAAGATTTTAGAAGGTAGAATAATCACTAAGAAAAATGATTTAACTGAAATCTGGAGCACAGGAGGTGGAGATCCATTTAACTACATAGTTTATAATGGAATAACTTACAGACTATTGAATGGTAAAGAAGATAAATCTTTGGTCGCGCCAAAGAAAAAATATGAGGAGATTGAAGAGGAGATTGATAATCTAGATGATTTAGATGATCCTTTTGGAGAATAAAAAAAGACACCCGTAGGTGTCTTTTTAGTTTTAGTTAGTTAAGATTACTTTTTCTTACCACCCTTTTGAGGTACAACTGGTGCCGCTTTTACCTTAGGTTCTTTCTTAGGCACATCAGCTCTGCGTTGCTTTCGAATTGCTCGATACTCTTCAGGTGTTTGACAATTGTGTTTTTCCATAAGTTTAGCCATTGTTTGAGAAATGCTAAACTGTTCCATCAATAATTTTGTTTTCGCTGTCATTTAACTTTTTTTTAAGGTTATATATTACAAATATAGTGATAATAGTCATTCGCAAAGCAAAATATTAAAAAATTATTTATTTTTTTTCAGTTGATATAAGTTGATTAGTATAACCAAGAAATTCATTATAACAACTGGATAAGTTTCGTGTGCCAATCCATATAAAATAAACATAGCACAAGCGATAGAGTTTACTATTCTTAGTGTCTTAATGTTTTTCATCATCATTGAAGTAAGTACTACTATCATTGATATGTAACCCCAAATTTCTATCATATTCCTAAATTGTCTAATTTTCTTCTTCTGATTTCTCTTTTAATAAGATTCAAAAGATATTGTTTTTTAGTTTCATCACGATAACCTTTAACATTTATCGTACCCGATTCTTCTTGTTCTATATATTTTTTTAATTCCTCGGCATAAAAGTAATTAATGAATTCAACATCGTGTTTGAAATCTTTTATTTCAGTTATCCATTCTTTTGATTGAAAAGATGTTTTATCTATTTTAAGATATAAATCATCAACATCATTATAGATTATTAAATCACCGTATTTTTCAATTAAGTCTGTATAGAACATATCCATATATTCCGTAACATAAGGTGATCTTATTTTAACATACAAAGAGTTAGTGAATATTTTCCATTGGTTGTATTCATTCGCACTAATTTGACCGAAAATAAATTTTCTGTTTTCTAGAAACCATTTTACTTTTTCAATATCTTCTTTCCACTTTTCATCAATTAGACCTTCATTGAAAAGACCTATCTGAATATAAGAATATAATGAAATGAAATTTATTTTGGTTACATTTTCATATAAATTACCTCTGGAAATATCAGGTAGATGGCATATTTTTTTACCACTAATAGAATACCTATCAAACTGGATATTCTCTAACTCCTTTAGTCTTTTAACATAATCTTGATTCAGTTTCATAGACCCAATTCTTTGCGTGAGTATCCACTAACAACAGTAGACTCAATCATTTCTTTCCACTTATCTGTGATTTGTTTTACAAATTCATACATTATAATCCTAATTCTTTTAGTCTTTGTTCTCTTGCGTCTTGAACAGTTGGTACTTCAACTCTTGTTGATTTACCTTTAGTGCCATCTGATAAAGTAGGTGCGTATCTTTTACCTGGATTGAATGTATTCAATCGAGAAAATAATTTCTTTTCTTTAATAGGTATGAAACCTTTAATTGACTCAAACTGAGCTTGAGTTAATTCAATAATTTCACTTGGTTGAAAAACATTATCCACCCATCTAGCGAGTAGATGAAGTCGATATTGTCCACCATCTTCTACTATATAGTCACCACTATTTGAGTTTATCCAATAATTCATCCGAATCAATTATATTGTTATCTTCATCAATTTCTACGATTACGGGGTTTCCGTATTCATCCCAGGTTAGTTCTTGTCTTGTCATAATGACAAAGATAAGAAAAGATAATGAGATTAAGAAATAAATATATACTTTTATGATTAAGAGTTTTAATGAGTTTAATAGAATAGATGAGTCTGTACTTTACTATGCTCCGCCATTTAGAGAACAATTAGAGATACTTAAAAAAAGTGGCTCTGATATTGCTTCTAAACTTTTAGAACTTGAAATGGAAGATTTACCAACAGACATTACATTTGTTAACTCTGCTGAAGATGTTGGATACTTAACATTCCACCCAATGGCTAAGGCTATCGAAAAGATTAAAAAGGCTTATCATACTGATGATGTTGATGATGTTAAAGATCCATTAGACCTTCAAGCCAATCCTAATAAAAAATATCACGATACTATTTATAATAATGAGATAAATGGTAGAACTTACTTATCAATTTACACCGGTAATAAAAATGCTGTTAAAATTGGTAAGTTTATTAAAAAACTTTTACCATTAACAACCGAGGCTCAAGTTGAAGATTTTGTAAATGAATTAAAAGCTGTTCAAGATAATCTAAAAGAAAAAATTGAATTGGTAAGTGGTGATGAAATAGCAAAGTGGTATAAATCAGAAAATTGTTACTCAGGTGGTTCATTAGGAAGCTCTTGTATGGTTGATAAAAACTTTTTTGATATTTACACACAGAATCCAGAATCTGTTAATTTACTTATTATGAAATCTGGTGATAAAATAGTTGCTAGAGCTTTAGTTTGGAAAATTAAAACTACAAAACCTCAATTAGGATTTACTTATTATATGGATAGAGTTTACTCAGTAAGAGATCATCAAGTAAAAGTTATGATGGCTTTTGCGGAAAAACAAGGATGGGCTTGTAGGGCACAAGGTGGTGTTTATGAAAGAGGTATTATTTATCAAGGTAAATATCAAGATGTTAAGATGTCAGTTCAAATTAAAAAATTAAAATATGAAAAATATCCTTATATGGATACATTTTCAAGATATGATTATGTGACTGGATTACTTTGGAATGATATGGATAAGAATCAAAGAACAAGAGGTCATATATTAACTTCAACTCAAGGTGATTTTAACAAAGGTCAAGAAAGAGGTTTAATAAGAAGATGGGGTGATTATTTTGGATTGAATATTCCACCATTAGCAAGAGATTCTTATAGTTAATAAAAAACCCACTCAAATTGAGTGGGTTTTTTTATTTTATAACACAATAAATAGGACAGTGGTCTGAGACCTTTCTGGCTAATTTCAAATCTTTAAACTCTGAGAAGAAATTTATAACATCACTTTTAACCACAACTATATTTGTAGTAGCAAAAAAGTTATCATATTCCATATTAAGTCTTTCTCCTTCTTCTCCTTCTTTCATTTTAAGTGATGTCTTTTTACCGATTAAAGTAGGTTTAGCCCACTTTTTAACACCATCGAATCCTGGATCAGATTGTGATAGATTTAAGTCACCCATAAATATAATTTTTTTACCTTTATAAGTTTCTCCTAAAGAAGCTAAATGAGCCGCTTCTAAAGCCGGATTTTTATCAGTTGGAACTAAGTGTAAATTGAAAAGATAATAATCACTACCCTTAAATACAAAAATAGCTTTGAAAGGTTCTCTATTTAATTTATCTTCTAATGTTTTTTCTAAGCAAGGTTTTTCTTTTAATTTAACTCTACTCTTTTTATATAGATAAGCATATCTTTCAGAACCAGCACCAGTAGTTGGATCTGATACTACATAGTCCCAAGATGTTCCTGTTCTATCAAGTAGTTCATCAAGTTTAGCAACTGCTTGTGCGCCAAACTCAGAGGTTGATACTTCTTGTATTGCTACAATATCATAACCTTTTACTTTATCACATATGTATTTCATAACAGTATCTGAGGCAGATTTAGATCTGCCAAAATTTTGTATGTTCCATGAAACTATGTTTAAGTGTGATGTATCTTTTGTAGTCTGGGCAGATACTTGACCAATTGTTAAAAGTAGTAAAAGTCCTACTAAAATTTTCCTCATAATTAAATCTTTCTTTTAACTATATATTAGCATATCTGTCTTACTTCCAAAGAACTTGAACCAGTAGAATTCCTACTGCCAAAAATAAACAAACTATAGTCTTTGGAGTAAATGGCTCGTTCATTACAAAATGTGAAAGCAAAGCAAAGACAATAGCACCAACGGCGAATCCAATAAGACGACCGGGCCAAACTTGTCCATCAAATGACAAAGCACAATATTTTGTAAAATATATTAAAATAAAAGAAATTGGAATTCCAGTTAACGACATTAACATCGTATTATTTTTTGCCCAAGTCCAAAAGAATTGACTTTGTAGTTGTAAATAAGCCAGTGATTGACCAATTATAATTAAAATAAGTGCGATAATAAAATTTCTCATATGTTTTATATGTTGAATATTAAGGAAAGTCCAATTATTAAGACGATATTTTAATATATAAGATTATGCCAGCATCAGAGATTAAACATATTATAGGAAATGAAGTCAATTATCTTTCAGAACAAGAAATTCATGGATTATTAAAAGCTAATACTCACACTGTTACAAATATAAATACTTCTAATTATAATTTAAATCCATTATCAAATGGTATTGATTACTATGGTGTTACTTATAACAGTGATTGTTTAATTGAAATAACAGATGGTTCTATACAAGAAGGTAAAGTTATTATCATAAAAGATGAAACTGGACAAGCTTCATTGAATAATATTACTGTACAATCTGCTGTTTGGTATACTGGTGTTAATATTAATGGTGCCACAAATTCAATTATTTCATCTGATTATGGTTCTTTATCTTTGATTAGAACAAATGGAAATTGGTGGAGTGTATCTTCCGGTATTGTTGCTGGTAATGTTGATATAATAGGAACATCATATTCTGTTCCAATGTTTAGCTTTAGTGGAAATGGATTAACAAGTAGTGCTATTTATAATGCTCCTTCAAATTACGGACGTACCGCGTCTAATGGTAATTCAAATCCTCTTCCTGAAAGTATTGTTGTGGGTGGTACAAAAATAGGAGCATCATCAAATATAGTTAACACTGTTGTGGTTATAGATAACGCCACTACAGCAAATGGTTTAGCTAGATATCCACAATTGACAGTTGTTGCTGGAACAGCTTATCCTGGTGGTTATACAGCAGGTGTTGCTTCGATTAGCACTATGGTTGTAGATGGTGTTAAAAATAGAAGAGCGGCTTTATTTTATAATTATAATGATGCTATTTGGGGTTTATCAGATACTGGAAGTTCTGGTAGTAGTGATTTTGCTTTATTCCAATCAACAAAAAGAATAATGTCTATTTTTGGTGGTACTAATAGTGTTTTATTCCAAAATGGTGGAACACATTCATATACTACTGGTAATTTTTTTAGTGTTGTAGGAACATCATCTTTCACAGGTGGTAAGTTAAAAATAGGAACAGACTCGGGAATACAAATTTTAGGATTAACTGCCGGAACATCAACATCAACTGGTCAATCCATTGGTGTTGATAATTATGGTAATATAGTTACTGTCGTTGGTGGTATTGGAACTGGATCATCAGGAACTTCAGGTAATTCAGGATCATCAGGAACATCTGGTGTTGATGGCTCTTCTGGAACATCTGGTGTTGATGGCTCTTCTGGAACATCTGGTGTTGATGGCTCTTCTGGAACATCTGGTACTTCAGGTTATGGTATTCCAATTGGTGGAACTTCAGGTCAAGTCTTGGCTAAGATAGATGGTACAAATTATAATACTCAGTGGGTTAATCAAACAGGTGGTGGTCTTGTGTTAGTTGAAAATGGTTTAACATCATCTACTGGTATAGCTAAACTTGGTGGAAGCCTAAACCAAGATACATTTATAAATGGTTCTGGTTACAATTTAAATTTTAATAATTTGAGCAGTTTCTCACTAACCTCATCAGGAATAAATTTTAATAGTGAACTTTTAATTACATCTACATTTAGTAGAATTCGATCATATGATGGGATATCACTTAAACATACACTTTTAAATCTAGAGAATGATTTTTTATCACTAAAAGCTTATAACCCAGGCAGTGGTTACTTTACTAGTATTAATTTAACATCATACTCACAATTAACTGGTGATGGTTCTGGTTCGTCAATTGTAGTGAGCGATCCTTGGTTACAAAAAGGTATTTCTTATTTTGGTGATTATACTGGAAACTTCACAACATACTCACTTGTCACTAAAGGATATGTTGATTCCATTTCTTTATCAAGTGGCTCGTCAGGAACAAGTGGATCATCAGGTAATAATGGATCTTCTGGAACTTCGGGTGATAATGGATCTTCAGGAACTTCGGGTGTTGATGGGTCTTCAGGAACATCAGGTGTTGATGGGTCTGGATCCTCTGGAACATCAGGTGTCAGTGGCTCAAGTGGATCTTCCGGAACTTCGGGTGTCAATGGATCTTCCGGAACTTCGGGTGTTGATGGGTCTTCAGGAACATCAGGTGTCAGTGGCTCAAGTGGATCTTCTGGAACATCAGGTGTCAGTGGCTCAAGTGGAACTTCCGGAACTTCGGGTGTTGATGGGTCTTCTGGAACTTCGGGTGCTAATGGATCTTCAGGAACTTCGGGTGCTAATGGATCTTCTGGAACATCAGGTGTTAGTGGCTCAAGTGGATCTTCTGGAACATCAGGTGTCAGTGGCTCAAGTGGAACTTCCGGAACTTCGGGTGTTGATGGATCTTCAGGAACTTCGGGTGCTAATGGATCTTCAGGAACTTCGGGTGTTGATGGATCTTCAGGAACATCAGGTGTCAGTGGCTCAAGTGGAACATCAGGTGTCAGTGGCTCAAGTGGAACTTCCGGAACTTCGGGTGTTGATGGATCTTCCGGAACTTCGGGCGCTAATGGATCTTCAGGAACATCAGGTGTCAGTGGCTCAAGTGGATCTTCAGGAACATCAGGTGTTAGTGGCTCAAGTGGATCTTCTGGAACATCAGGTGTCAGTGGATCTTCAGGAACATCAGGTGTTGATGGATCTTCCGGAACATCAGGTGTTAGTGGATCTTCAGGAACTTCGGGTGTTAGTGGATCTTCCGGAACATCAGGTGTTAGTGGATCTTCCGGAACTTCGGGCGCTAATGGATCTTCAGGAACATCAGGTGTCAGTGGATCAAGTGGATCTTCAGGAACATCAGGTGTCAGCGGATCTTCCGGAACATCAGGTGTCAGTGGATCAAGTGGATCTTCAGGAACTTCGGGCGCTAATGGATCTTCAGGAACTTCGGGTGTTGATGGATCTTCTGGAACATCAGGTGTTAGTGGATCAAGTGGATCTTCAGGAACATCAGGTGTTAGTGGATCAAGTGGATCTTCAGGGACATCAGGTGTTAGTGGATCTTCAGGAACATCAGGTGTCAATGGATCTTCCGGAACATCAGGTGTTAGTGGATCAAGTGGATCTTCAGGAACATCAGGTGTTAGTGGATCAAGTGGATCTTCCGGAACATCAGGTGTCAATGGATCTTCCGGAACATCAGGTGTCAGTGGATCAAGTGGATCTTCAGGAACATCAGGTGTTAGTGGATCAAGTGGATCTTCAGGAACATCAGGTGTTAGTGGATCTTCAGGAACATCAGGTGTCAATGGATCTTCCGGAACATCAGGTGTCA
>Ga0214919_10001979_pt1 | contig 32820 bp, 30 predicted proteins | sample LL1503_MetaG_FD_177994 | JGI IMG/M metagenome (GOLD analysis project Ga0214919, IMG submission 177994) | Freshwater microbial communities from Lake Lanier, Atlanta, Georgia, United States - LL-1503 | ecosystem: Environmental > Aquatic > Freshwater > Lake | place: USA: Georgia | collected... | reverse complement strand
GCTCCTCCTGCTTGTGCTTGTGACGATGATGATGATGATGATGATGATGATGGTAATGATGATGAGGATGGCGGTGATACTGGTAATGGTGCTACTTGTGATGGTGATACTGGTGATGGTGCTACTGATGACGGTGATGGTGCTACTGATGATGGTAATGGTGCTGATGATGATGCTGGTGATGCTGGTGGTGATGGTGATGGTAATGATGATGGTAATGGTGCTGATGATGGTGCTGATGATGGTAATGATGATGGTAATGATGATGATGCTAATGATGATGATGGTGATGGTAATGATGCTGATGATGGTGATGATGGTGCTACTGATGATGGTAATGGTGCTGATGATGGTGATACTGGTGATGATGGTAATGATGATGGTAATGATGATGGTAATGATGATGATGCTGGTGATGCTGGTGATACTGGTGATGGTGATGGCGATGATGATGGTGATGGTGATGCTGGTGGTGATGATGTTTGCGCCAAAGTGACAGATCCAGAAGAGTTAAATACAATTGTAGTCAAAACAGGATTATGGTCGGAATAATCACAATTATTATTACTATAATCCTTATTTTCAAGATCAATAATAGGAAGGATTTTTGTATCCTTTAACTCGAACCTATTATCTTTTTTGTACCAAATCGTGTCCACTATGGTTTTCCCTCTTCCGTTCGTTATTGCTTCGTGTTCGTTATCTGGTTTGGCGTATATATATCCTTTTTCTATTAACAAATCGTACGGGGCAGTGTTCCAATCAGAAATTATTTTTTTTTCGTCATCTGTTAATTGGTGTGATGTGCCTAATTTTGTAAAATATTCATATTGGTTTTTTATAGCTTCCTCATATTTTGCTTCATCAGAATTATAAACACTGTTGAAATCTCCAACAATAATATCAGGGGCTGTATCTATAACCTTATTAAGCAGTTCCATTTTTTTTGTCTGAAGATTTTTACTCTCTTTAAGTAATTTAGCATCAGCATTTCGACCGCCTTCAAGATGTAGATTTGCGATTTTGACACCGTTGACACTAAACAATACAGCACTTCGTCCAGGAACTTTGTCGTTACTCTCAACACTAACACAACTGTTTGTTAATTCTGCTGACATGGATTGTTTCATATAAACTCGTTCTGTTTCTGCTCCTTGGCCACATATGGCCACTTGTTTATATAACTTCGGGGCATTGTTGACACTTACATCTTCTTGTGTACATACAATATCAGCATCAGAACTACTAATATATTCTAGTGGCGTTTTATTACCATTCTTACAATTATTCTGATATACATTAAATGTCATAAGTTTCAACTCAGATGGCGAATCTCCAGTAGACGTAATGCTCGACGGGTTTGCGTCCTTTGCTGTCGCTGTTGCTGTTGCTTTCGCTGTTGCTGTTGCTTTCGCTGTCGCTGTTGCTATTTTTTTAATTAATTCTTGTATTTCATTTTTTTCATCTGTTGACAACATTATATCGATTGGTGTGGTTAGTAGCTGATTTAATTTATTTTTAATATTTACCAATTTTATAATATCATTGATATGTATCGTTTTTTGATCTTTTGAAAACCATTCATGCAAATATTTAATATCTTTAACGTAATAGGCATAAGATGAAGTAGTCTTAGAACCATTATTAGAAGAACCTTTCAAAGGCGAACCTTTCAAAGACGAACCTTTCAAAGACGAACCTTTTCCTTGTGTTGTTGCTCCTCCTTCTACTTTTTTATATAAATAAATATACCCTTTTTTTTGTATTTCATTGGTCTCGTCATCATTTAATTCTTTTACATCAGCATCATCATATTTTTTTTTGCCGTCAATATCGTAATATATGTAGTGTCCTGCCGAAGCAATTTTGCCTCCAGTATGATAAATGATACTATGTAGTTTATACAATGGACTTTCGGATGCAAATAAAAATTCGTTTGGCATATCGTAATCTGTATCAATTTTAGAATAATTTGTAGTATCAAACCTTTTTAAAACAATTATTATATATTTATTACTATCTTCAATTATAAAAGAATGAGTTCTACCCCTTGTTTTAACATCAAATTGATCCGCATTTTTACCGCCGCACTTATAGTCATCATTCTCAAAAGTCTCATCATAAGAATTTAAATTATTAAATTTTTCGGTTATATCCACAGGATATAATTTTTGAGGTTCAATACTAGTATTATAAAATGTTTTTTTTGCATCTGATTTAAATTCGCAAAATGGTGTAGAACTAAGTGTAATTTTAAACAGATCATAAATAAACTTATATCTGTTTAACTGACCTAATGAATTATTTAAAAACTCACTCGCGTCTTGCTGTTTATCAGTCGCCCCCAAAAAAAAGGTTGTTTCCACCTTGTTACATTTTTCTTTGAATTCGTTTGATTTGTCTTCTAAGTAATATTTATTTTTGTAATAGGTAAATAATAATAGTAAAAATGTCAAATGGTCCGCATCAGTTTCCTCATTACTCATTGCTTCGTCATATATTCGTTTAAAATGGGGGTTTTCTAGTATTTCAAACAATAAGTGTATTGAACTGTTCATGTAACATTTACTATTCATATTTGGAAATCCAACATCTTTTTTTATTTGGTTACCATCAATAAGATCAACTATAGTTTTTAATTCTGTCGATACTTCTCTCTCTTTTTTACACGATGGGTACATAATAGAAAAATCTATATTTGTTTCATTTCTAATCCCTTCATTATTATTACCAAAAGAGAATGACGCATTATCGGTCGTTGTTGAAATAATAGTTTTCTGACGAGGATTTACGTCACCTGGAATTGTTCCGGGTAACATGTTTGAATTAAAGTCTCCTGAAAATATAATATTGTAATCTTTGTAATATTGTTGACCATTTCGAATATCACTTACTATTTTATTCATAGCAGAATATTTTACAGAATTGGTATTTTTATCGTGACCGCCAAAATGAACATTAAAAACTATAGTTTTTATATCTTGTATAATAATACCGTCGCTCATTTCTTTTTTCTCTGTTTTAGTCGTATTAGTCGTATTAGTCGTATTTTTAGAGTTAATGCTTGTTATGTTAGATTTATTACTTATTATACAATATTCGCCGTCGAATAATACAGATACAAATTTTGCATTTAATAATATTCTAGAAAACTCTTGTTTAAAATCATACTTGGGATACTTGGGGTTAGTGTCTTGGGGGCATTCTTGTAATAATACAAAGTCAATATCTTTATCCAACAAACTACTAATCGCAACAACAATGTTATTGAGCCTTTTTGTATAAATATCTTGGGTTTCAACACAATTGTTTGAGTTTGATTGTGATGCTGCATTTTTACATACAAATTTACTGTAATAAAAATTTTTTTTTGAGTTGTATGTCATCTGCTGAGCAATATTCCATGTTATAAATTTAATATGTTTGTTAGATGTGGTGGTGGTTGGGTGACAAGGCGTTACATTTTCAAGATTATCATCCATATTATATTCATATTGAATAGGTGCATGGTCTGAATAAAAATCATTCTTAGACTGATCCCAACTAGTAATATCAGTATTAGTTAAATAATCTTTATATTCTACTCCATATTGGCAAATTTTTACATTATTTTTCCCTATATCTTTTTGTTGTATTGGTTTACTCATTATATATTATTATATTATATATATAAAATGTCGTCGACAACCAAAAACAAAACTCCTATAGACATTGTGAACAATGTTCAAAATTGTTCACTAAAGTGCAACTTTTCATTTAAATATCCGTCTTCTAAAATGCTTACGTTACTTAATGAAGGAACATACATAAATATAAAGGTAGACAGAATAAGTGAACCGCCGGTTACATTTAACAATAACGGATATAGTGTCAATGAAATGCGAATTTATATACCATCGCTTCATAAATATGCCGGAACCAGAGCGGCAGCTGAATTAATAATCGTTCACGCCAATACCAATAATAGTTCTTCGCATTTGCTTATATGTATACCTATTTCAGTGAATGATATTATAAATGACAATAGTGCGCTTCTCTCAAGAATCGTCCAAGAAATGTCTAGTCGGGCTAATTCTAAAGGAGAAACCACCACTCTAAACGAAGAAAGATTTTCGTTGAACAATCTTGTTCCAAGAAAACCCTTTTTTTTATACGAAGGCGACCTTCCCTATTCTCCTAATAATGGAAATGCTGATTTCATCGTTTATAACATGGATAATGCTATACCTATAAATGACCAAATGTTCAGAAAGATGAAGAATATGATCACGCCTGTTACTACAGATGTCCATCCAACTGGAGACAGACTTTCGTATAATAGCAAGGGACCTATTATATCAGAACTCGGAGATGATATATACATCGACTGTAGACCAACAGGCGCAGATGGGAATGTTATTGTACCTATTAGCGATGAAAGCAATCTGAGTGACATGAATTTATTCGGAACGATTGGGACGGATGGTGTAAGTCAAATTATAAAAATAATATTTACAGTCTTATTATCAGGCATAATTTTGTTTTTATTGATGAAGGCTATTTATATGCTAATAAATTATGGAGACAATAACGCACCGCCATTTTCAGTATTCTCCGTACTGAACCCTTTTGGATGATTATTTTATTTTTTTTTTAAGCAACGCCCTCATAATCTATAGGCGCAGCGTCGTGAAACGTATCCAGAATGGGTTTGTATGCTGTGTTATAAGAGATGTCATGTTTTACTAGAGGAGCCATTTTTCCAACCATTTCTTCTTCCAAGGTTACAACCTTTCTATCAATGTTTAATTTCTCCATCGTTTTGAATTTCGAAGATTCGTTTGAAAGAACTCTATTAATCAAGAAGCTGTTTCGGCTTGTTAGTTTTGATCGACGAATAAGTTCGTAAGCCGCTACAAATCCTAAAATACCTACAATTGGGTTAGAGTAGTAAAATGTAGAAATAGATATTATAACGACGACAATATTTCCTAGAGGTGTATTTATGTATTCCGCGATCGGCTCTGGAGTTTTCGTTTGTATTAGAATATAAAGTATAAAAATAACGCCCAGTATTAATTGATTGCGATTTTCAACTTTGATTAAATCATAATAATTGCGCATGTGTAATAATATAACATAATAATAGATTAAAAAATGAAATTAAGTAAATGAATTGTTAAATATATATAAAACATTAAAAAAAAATGTCCGGAGACTCTTCGTTTGTTGCTAAAGATGTCTCGACGACATACATTGGATTTAAGGGCTACAGTATTTTAAAAAGTTGTTTGGATGATTCGGAATTAAAGTATATAAGAGATACGCTTAACGTGCGTCCTCGTATACCGAATTCTCCTATTAAAATGGAATCATTCAAGGTATACAGGGAATCGGCGAAAAAAATTTATGTCCCTAGATACTGGGGTATAAATACCTATGGAATTCCGGATGAAATGAAATTGGTAAGCGGAGTACCTACATCCCTTATTTTCAAAGGTGATTTGAGAGATTACCAGGAGAATATCATAAATACATACATGAAGCATGTTACACTCGATAAAAAATGGGGAGGCGGAGGGCTCTTGGAAATACCATGTGGACGTGGAAAAACAATTATGGCGCTCAATATAATATCCAAATTGAAAACCAAGACGATTATCGTAGTCCATAAAGAATTTCTTATGAATCAATGGATAGAGAGAATTCAGCAGTTTTTGCCAGACGCTCGGGTAGGGAAAATCCAAGGGAAAATTGTAGACATAAATGACAAGGATATCGTAATCGGGATGCTCCAGTCCCTTTCTATGAAGGAATATCCAGACAATATGTTCGAATCATTCGGCTTAACAATAATAGACGAGTGTCATCATATATCGTCGGAAGTATTCAGTCGATCTCTTCAAAGAATTGTCACTAAATACGTATTAGGTCTTAGCGCAACCATGAATAGAAAAGATGGGTTGACAGATGTATTCAAGATGTTTTTGGGAGAAATTATATATAAAGAAGAGAGAGACATGACAGACGTTGTAATGGTAAAGGGAATAGAATATAAAACGGATAATGAAGAGTTTAATGAAACCGTATACGATTTTCGAGGAAATCCTGCGTTTAGTACCATGATTACTAAATTGTGTCAATATAGTCATCGTAGTGAATTTATTCTAAGGATGTTGAAGAGAGAATTGGAAATAAAAAAGGATCAGCAAATTATGATTTTGGCACATAATAAGAGTTTGCTGAGTTATTTATTCAACGCAATTGAACATAGAGGAATTGCTACAGTGGGATATTATGTAGGTGGAATGAAAGAAGCCGAATTGAAAAAAAGCGAATTGAAGCAAATTATCATCGCGACTTATTCTATGGCGTCTGAAGCTCTAGATATAAAAACATTGACGACTCTTGTCTTTGCGACTCCTAGAACAGATGTCGTTCAATCAGTAGGTAGAATTTTAAGGGTTAAACACGAAAGACCGATGATCGTCGATATTATTGATTCACATGACATGTTTAAAAGGCAGTGGGCGAAAAGGAGACAATATTATAACAAGTGCGGGTATAATGTATTTCATACAAATAGCAACACATACGAGTCGAATATTGATGAAAGCTTGAAATGGAAGAAGAATAAAAAGAAATTTGGAGATGGCGTGGAAGACGACGAGAGAAATGTTAGCTTTTTCACAAAAGGAAAATGTTTGATAGATGGATAAAGATATAAATATAAATATATATATTTATTATGAACAAACTAGAACAAAAATTATTTTGGGATAATGGCAATATATACTATGTAGGAGAAATAGTAAATAATATGAAGGATGGGTACGGAAGAAAATATAATAGTTCAGGTAAGCTTGAATACGAAGGGCTTTTTAAAAATAATGTATATTGTGGAAAGGGTAAACTATTTTATCCAGACAATACATTATTATTTGAGGGCGAATTTTCAAACGATTGTTTAAAAAACGGAGTTTATTATTGGAAAGATGGTAAATACTATATAGGTGAAATGAAAAACGATAGTATACATGGAAATGGCGTTCTTTATAATAAAGATAACACGGTCGAATATGACGGGTTATTTCAAAATGGAATGAAATACGGGTTTGGCAAATTGTACCATCCCAATAAAAATATTAAGTATATCGGATATTTCATCAACAATTGTAAAACCGGCGAAGGAATAGAATGTAACGAAGACGGGACTATGTTTAAAAAAGGTACGTTTATCAACGACGAATTTATTAAAGGAATTAAATATACCGGATTGACCTCTTACTATATTGGCGACTTTAGAACGGATTTATATCATGGATATGGAAGGTTGTATAATTACAGCAATGTCATTCATTATGAGGGCGGTTTTGTAAATGGAGTTAAGCAAGGATTTGGAAAATTGTACCATGGCAATGGAGTTATGTCCTACTCCGGCGAATTTGTAAATAATTTTAAAAATGGATATGGAACTGAATATAACTCCGACGGCAACATTGTATATTCAGGCAAATTTTTGAATGACACCTTTTTAAACGATAATTATTCGATTACACGAAATAACGTTATAACGCCATGATGATTTTTACTATTTATTTTTATTAATAGTAAAAATATTGACTTAAAGACTAGTATTTAATATGGTATATAGAAATGAGTTGCCCAAGCACATTATCGTTAAATAACAATTTATATTATCTCGCAGAAGAACTACATACATACGATATTGCGTTCTTTACAAAGGTTTACAAGAATATTCGCAATATTATCAAGAATAAAAATTTATCCGCCGATAATTACAAATATGCCTATATTAATAAAACGGGATCGTGGGTCGAATCGAAGGAAAGTTATGCGAGAGCCAAACTATTATTGGCAGCCGAATGGGTTGAAAATAATGTTCCTAAAGTGATTATTCATAAGAAACAGGGAAATACATCTTCAACCGAGCATAAACCTTCAGAGCAACAAAAGGAGGAAAATAAGGTCGGGGTTGTTATTGATCTGAAAATCAGCGATTTGTATGACGTAGAGCCAGCGCCGGAAGTATTGGCATTAGAAGATGATGAAAAATTTACAGATTCTAATGGTAAAAAATTGGATATAATGGTAAGAGGTGAAAGACATCATACGAAATGCTATTTTAGTGTTAAAGACGTTAGTAAGGAATTTGATATGCCTAGTTTGTATAATACATTAATGAAAAAAGGAGAAAATAATTATCAAGAATCAGAACACTATAAATATTTTACTACTGAAAAAATATCTTCAGGATATAATAAATATTTTACTACTGAAAAAATATCTTCAGGATATAATAAAGATAATAAAGAATTATATCTGACATTTGAAGGAATTGTCAGACTATTATATGTTAGCAAATCGCCTAATGCTAAATACTTCAGAACTTGGTCTACAGAAAAATTATTTACCATTCAACTAGGCACCGAAGAACAAAAAGACGAGTTAGCATCGTCGTTAATTGGCGTTAGTTCTCGAGCAATCAAAGATGTATTTAGAACGAATACTGATAAAGTACCATCAGTCTATCTATATATTGTGGGTAATGCGAAAGAGAAATTAGGCGATGAATATAGCGATGATATGATAATCTGCAAGTATGGGTATAGCGATGATCTTCCTAGAAGAAATGACGAGCATACTAGAACATTCAAGAAGGAGTTCAATCAAGATATAGAATTATCGTGCTTCTCCATAATCGAATCGAAATGGTTATCTGACGCGGAAACCCAAATTAAACATTATTTCGACCCTTATAAATTAAAATACAAACAGTATAAGGAATTGGTTGTAATCGATAAGAAACAATTATCGCAAGTAAAAAACTTTTATAGTATGATCCAAAAGTCATTTATTGGCCGCTATATTGAATTTACCAATAAGATTGCCGAATTGGAAACTAGAATAATTGAGGAAAAACACAAGAATGAACTACTTGTTGAAAAACACAAGAATGAATTACAGCTGGAACAACATAAGAACGGAATGAAGGATAAGGATATTGAAATATTACACATGAAATTAATTATTGCCGAAATGAAAAGATAGTAATATAATATTTTTGCGTAGTGACTCGCCAGAATTTTTAATTCAAATAAATAAATAGTATGTTTGGTATCAATTGCCGCCCTATATTAAAATTAAAAACACTTTTTCATACCCAATCGAAATTAATTACAAAACAATTTTCTTCTTATTCTTTAAAAAAAATATCAGAATTGACCGACAATCAAGTATTGGAAGCATATAAAAATAAAAATGGTAAATATGGCAACAACAAGTTGACATTTTTCAACATTGAAAAAGAATTAGGAGATTTAGAACGTGCGGTTAGGATCCGAAGAATGATTGTTGAAACAGAATTGGGAAATTCTGGCGCATTAACATCGATTCCATTTCAAAATTACGACGACTATCATAAAATAGACGGACAATGCTGTGAGAATGTAATCGGATACATACAAGTTCCGTTAGGCGTTGCCGGCCCAATTCTAGTTAACGGCGAAACGCATTATTTGCCTCTTGCTACGACGGAAGGAGCATTAGTGGCCTCTACGTCTAGGGGCGCGAAAGCTATTGTTGAAAGCGGTGGATGTGTTACCGAAATATGTAGGGATGGTATGACTCGTGCGCCGGGTTTTGTATGTAAATCGGCCAAAGAAGCACACGAAATACAGACATTTTGCGAAAACGAGTTTCATGAAATCGCATCAGAGTTTAATAGTACATCCAATTACGCCAAATTACAAAGCATTAAGAGCAATATTGTCGGTAAATACATTTTTCTCCGGTTTAAATGTACGACTGGAAACGCGATGGGTATGAATATGGCATGTAAAGGAACTGATAAAGCCGTTGATTTTATCATGAAACATTTTCAGATAAGATTAATCAGTTTATCTAGCAATGCGTGTACGGATAAGAAGCCGTCAGCAATGAATTGGATAGAAGGACGAGGTAAATCTGTTGTTTGCGAAGCGGTTATTAAAAAAGAAATTGTTGAAAAAGTATTGAAGACGTCAGTTGAGGCAATGATTGAAGTTAACTATGTAAAAAATATGATTGGTAGCAGCGTCGCCGGTTCTATTGGAGGCAATAACGCGCACGCGTCAAATATTGTGACGGCAATGTTCCTTGCGTGCGGGCAAGATGTCGCGCAGAATGTAGAGAGCAGTAATTGTATGACAATTATGGAAAAGGACACGAACAACCAAGAAGACTTGTATGTATCGGTAACATTACCTTCTTTAGAAGTCGGGACGGTAGGAGGTGGAACAAATTTGTCATCTCAATCGGCTTGTTTGAAATTGCTTGGCGTTCATGGAGCAGATGATGGGGCCAATTCAAGTAAATTGGCGAGTATTATATCTTCAGGCGTTCTAGCAGGAGAGATTTCATTAATTGCCGCACTGTCATCGGGACATTTATTGTCGTCGCATATGAAACTGAATAGAAGGCAAAAATGATTAATTATTACATTGTAACGCTTAAGATGCTGCCTTATTTATATCGGTTTCGTCCGACTTATTTGTATCGCTCTTATCGGCAGTTGCCTTATTCGTATCGTTTTCATCCTTACTATTTATGTTAATACCAAAAAACCCATTTATTTGCTTGTGTATTTTTTGTTCTTTACTATTTCTAAAATACAGCATATTTGCTTGATTAATAACAGAAACTAAATTATATCCCAATATACACCAAGACGTAATAGGAAGAATATTAATGAAATCAATATCTTCTATATTGAAATAGTGTATAAATTGCGAGTTGCCAAATAAAAGCATATAAACACATAATAAAACGTTTAAACCCCTAAAATACATTTTTTTACTACTAATTTCAACATCATCGTCTAAAAATAAATAGGGATAAATTTTTGGAAAGTGTTTTTTAAATGGTTTAATATACGGAACCCATTCACCAACTTCTGTAGAAAACCCAGAAAACCACTGGGTATAAAATAATATATTGTATAATATTATCAGTTTTATAGATTTTGAATTAAATTTTGAAATAATTTGATATACAGTAAATGTAAGTATTAACACAGTAAATGAAGCCCAATATGGTTCAGTAGTATATGCGTCTGGTAAAACGATAGCAGGCCACCATTGTCCAAATATTAAAAAATAATTAAAATAATTATCATATAATGATGCTAAAACAAAAATAATAACTAGAATTATTTTTAATATTTCCAACACATATATATTAATATTTTCCTTTTTATATATATCAAAAATATCATCCATCAATTTTAATCCAGAGCCAGTTAAAAATCCATACATTAGTTTATCATAATTTGACATTATATATCAGGTTATTTTAATATATGATATATAATACGTATTTTGTTTTGTTTTTTTACGTTACCAAAACGTCGCATATTACACTATATAAATATCATCCACATTAAACCTTTTTACAGGCAATTGATTGAAAATAATATCAAAATTCATTTCATTTAACACAGCTTGTTTTAATTCTATCAATTTATCGTAAATAATATCAAACAATCCATGTTGATGGAACAATAACAATATCTTTTTTTTAGATTCGTTCGACTTGTCTTTCATAATATCCATAATATTTGCGGTATACATTGTTTCCTGTCTCGATTCTGATTGTGATTTTTTAATCTGCAATTGTGTAAAATAGACAATCAAATAGCTTATTTTCTCTTCATCGAAATCCTGACAAAACCCCTTTGATTTCCAATAATCAGGATCCGTTAAATTGATATAGTCGTCACGTATTTGAAAAAACAAAGAGAGAACCATCAGTACTTTTTTAAGCTTTTCATTATTTTTTTTCATTATCACATTGGTTGACTTGTCAAGAAGCAATTCTAGATTCATGATGAAAGCATAACCAGTTTTATATATCATCATTTTTTCATATTCGTTTAAATCTGGAATTACCTTATTTTGTGTATAATAAATGTCCATACCTTGTCCTTCGTGTATTAAATAGATATATTCAAGAATTTTATGAGTTGTTTCTATACTAAATTTTTTTGATATTTCCACTAACGATTTAAAAGAAGAATAATATCCAGCGTTTAATGATAACGGAATTCCATATTTAATATGAGCGCATGGTTCATTTCGTCTTAATAAACTATTGTCTTCAATATCATCAATGACTAAAGAAGCATTATGTACGTCATTTGTAATTCTATTTATTAAATCAATGTCTTCATGACTTACTGCGAGTAGTTTGCCAAATATTTCGCAGAGAGATTTGCGGATGTTTTTGCCATTTTGATTTTTATAATAAGTCACCGGCTCTAATAACATGTCTTCCATGTCTTAACTAAAATTTACATTAAATGAGTTTTATTTAATACAAAAATAAACGAATTATTTTGTCTTAAATCCAATCCAATATATTCAATCAAGCTGTTATTGGTAACCGGTCATATTATACGGTGTAGCCATAGCACCGTGCAAAGTATTTGTATTTTTAGTATCCATTGTGTAACCAACTGGCGGTTCTCCTCTTCCGAAAAATAGCTTTCTCAATATATTTTTACTACGGCTTTTTCTTTTTCTAGATAAAAAGCTTTGATTATAAGAAGAATGTGAATGTTTTTTTTTCTTAGTAAGAGTCCTCTTCGCAAGTGATCTCTTCGCAAGTGATCTCTTCTTATTCTTCGTAAAAAGCATTCTTTTTTTTTTATTCAATCTAAACATTCTTCTTCTTCTTCTACTTTTTCCACCGACAACACTACTATTAAATTGGTTGTTCGAACCTCTGGGTTCCATTCCATTATTAGTTATACGAGAATAATCAGGCGGTCCGGCAGCACGTCCAATTGGAAACCCGTTCGGTATATTATCCGGCTTTAATTCGTAGGAACTCATTATATAAATTGAGCTATATTATATTTTTTATTTTTGTTCAAATAACCGTATTTGTTTTTGCGTAAGTAATTCGACCTTTTCAACAACTTTTATAGGTTGCCATTTATCAAACTTTTTATTGAAAACGCACTTCATATAAAGAGATTTACCAAGATCGACGAATTTATCCTCCCTATTGTTTTGAAACTCTTCTTCGTCGTCACTTTCCTCCAACAAGTCTAAATTTCTATTTTCTTTGATATTTCTAAATAGTCCGTTCATAAAGACGCTTGATTTATAAGAAGGTATCATGGCCGTGCCATAAAACCGCTCTTTTTCACAATCATTGTCATCACGGCAATACAAATCGTAAATGTCCGGATGTAGGGACGGCTTCACGTTGAATATAACCTCTCCTTTATCAATATCGCGTGTTGGAGAAACCGCATCAGATGAGTTTGGACGTACAATTGTAATACCAATTAGTTGACCGGATGACGTTCTTTGCTGAATACAATACGTGACATATGGTAGAGTCTTTATATGTTCATAAGCGTCAGACAGCTGCCTAGTAATAACAGGCAGTCCGCATACTATGAAATTTTTATTGTAGGCAACTTGTTTGAGTTTACAAGTGAATAAATCAATAAGTTCATTAGATGCTAAAAAAGATGGCTTCGATCCCCATTCCATTTTATTTCCAACGTAATAAATAATGTCTTCACATGAAAAACACTTTACCTTGTGAGATGATGAATAAAAAGACGTTCCGTATAAAATAGTTCCATATTGACCCATGGATAATGTGCTACTGAAACACGCCGGGAGGCAATCAATCTTATTAATTTGTTTTTTATTGTCCAACGTAACCAAGCAACAAACATTTTTGTCTTCCATGTATGTAAACCATAAGTAGCACTTCAATCCTTTTGGGATTATGCTAAATAAAGACGCGGTTTGTTCCTTCTTGTTAAGAATTCTCTCATAAGAAGGAACTATTTTTGGAAATTTAGAAATCAATCTGTTTACGAATGACATTATTTATTTATATATTACTTGAAATGTATTCCTTATATTGTTTTCGGTTTTGTAATATCTTGTAAATATTGCTCAAGTTCCACCTCCATCTTCATCTCCTCTTTTTCTTTACTTGTATCTATATCTGTATTTATTTTATCAGTTTCGACGGAAACATTTGGGTTCAAATCCTTCATTTTCGGAACAGATAGGATGTTTTCAAAGAATGAATATAAATAATGAATTAAACTTATCAATAGTGCAGAAATAATTATCCACTGTAAAATCCATAAAATCATGGTATACTTTATATATTCATTCTAAAAATTTAGGGCATATAAAAACGTAAGAATGTCTTCCTTGATACCCTTTACGTTTATAGAAAATTCGGTTTCCATGTAAAAGTCTATAATAGTCCCTTGCTCGTCTTTTTCAATAACACAATTGACCATTGATTTAGGAGACAATTTGTATACACATTTGAACGAAACCGTACAAATATGTTTAAATGGTATTTGGTACCATTCGTCTTTTTTAATCCACGTGCTATTATCAACTATAAATTTATTATTGTTATTGGAGTTGTCCACAGATATATCATTTGGCAACATTTTCCAAATTGAATTATCGATTAATTCGAATATTCCTTCTGGTGAGTATATCATCTTTTTTTTAGTTTGTGTAGTTTTATAACAAGATATATCTTCATCCTTAATATCCGGAATGTTTACATGGGGAAAGAAAATTCGCTGGGTCATTTTTCTCTCATTTGTTTGTTTAGAATTAGAATAGTGTGACGGCATTTACTGAATGATATTTCATTAAACCATTTAAACCCATTATTTAATGATTATATAAAATTATGGTACAAATTATTCTTATTGAAAAAAACGGAACAGTAAAGCAGACAAACGCAAAAGATCTCTCAAAAGACACAATTTATAAAAAATGCGGTTTGAAAAGCAAATGTGGATTTGAAAAAAGAACCACTTGGACCATAACTATCGGATCCGAAAAGTGTTTGATTGAATTATGGGCAAAGGACGAAGGAAAGGCCGGGACAGAAAACAAGTTTGAATTGCCCGAACCAATTGATAAAAATTTATATTTCGGTACAATGGCGGTTGTTCGTGTTAACTCGAATGGAAACATTATTGATATCAAGACCGAATTATGGAATAAAGCATATGAAAAATTGATGGGCGAATTCGACGATTTGGAAGACGATGAAGAGGAGGAAGAAGAAGAAGACGAAGACGAACTTGCGTCTGTTTCGAAATCAATGAAAACAAAAAGTGGATATTTAAAGGACGGGTTTGTCGTTGACACAAATAGCGAAGATGAAGAATACGTAGGAAACGAAGAAGACGAAGAGACCGAAGACGATGACGACGAAGATGACGAGGATGACGATGACGACGAATTAGATTTAGAAGAGGACTGTAGTGAAGGATCTGAATTAGATGAGGAGTCGTATGATTATTCAGACGAGGACGAAAATAAATAAATAAAATTGAAATGGAAAAATCAAACCTAGTATAACAACATCTGAAATGAGCGGCGACAACTCAACAGTAGAATGCGACGACAAACCCAAGGGCGTAAATCCCTACCACGAGCCATATTTAAAAGCAATCCAGCGTTTCCAGGAGGAGTTTCTTAAAGACGATGTTTGCTGTGTTTATAATAGCGTGGAGGAACTTATTAACCTCCCTATAAAACCCGGAGTTATTTTAAAGAATAAAAGGAGTTTTGATAGACATTTATATCTATTTAACGATTTGGCAGCCTTTTATGGTTTACAAGTGCCATACGACGTATTAGAGAGATATTTATTAAATGGTACCGGTGAAAATACATACATTATACATTCAAATATGCTTAAGAGTCTTGGTATAGACTTGATGACTGACACTACTATAATTGACGACTTTTCAATGACTTATTTACCTCCACACGCAGACCCGTATACATTTTTGGAAAATATACTGACAATGTTATACATAAAAGATTCTTTAAAACCAAAATTAGAGGAATTATCGAAAATAGTAAGATATAAACCTTTGTTAATTTAATGATGAATGATGTCCTTATAATATAATACTTTTTTTACGTATAATGTTCAATATATACGCACCTAGAGCACCAAAACCACCAACTACAAGACCGAAATATACATCATTTTTACTCCATTGATAACCTTTATCATAGTCTCCATAAACAACCTTTGTTGCCAATATGGAGAGAATAATACCCATTAAAACAGGGTGAATATTGGACCTGTCGTTTGGTATCATATACGCAATTGTTCCACATAGTATTGCGAACCCGGTTCTCTCTATATTCCATACCTGTTTTGGTATTGACGACATATTTTATAAGTATGTTTTATATTATTTTGTAAACAATATAAAATTGATTTGAGTTATTACATGATATCAAGAACAAAAAGAGAGAATATGATGCGTAAAATCGAAAATCCGGATTTGTTTCGGGTAAATGTACGAGCAAGACTTGAAGACCTGGTAAAAAATTCTGGTATATCTTTAAATATTGAAAAAGGTATTTATAACAATAGTTTAAAAATCGCGACGGAAAGAAACATTGTTAAAAAATGGGAGAATGTTTATTTCAGTCAAATATATACGGATAGACTGCGGACTGTATATATAAATTTAAAGACAGACGAGGCTCTTTTATTAAAAATACAGAAAAAGGAAATAAAAGCTCATTTATTGGGGTTCATGACACACCAGGAAATGAATCCAGTTAAATGGCAAACACTGTTGGACCTTAAAACGGAAAAGGAAAAAAATATGTATTCTCCGAATATTGAAGGCAATACGGATAATTTTACTTGTCGCAAATGCAAATCGAATAAATGCAGTTATTATCAATTGCAAACACGTTCCGCTGATGAACCAATGACAACATTTGTTACATGTATTAATTGCGGAGTTAGGTGGAAATGCTAACTAAACTTAACATTAAAAAAAAATTATATAATTTAATATAGTATATAATGTCAAAATCCAGTTTAATTGAAGAAATTAAGAAGGAGAGAGGTAAACGAAAATTTACCAATGTGGATTTACAAGGCGTTGATTTATCAGGTTTAGATTTATCTGGATTAATTTTATTAATGTCCAATTTATCAGGGACCGATTTGTCAGGCACCAATTTGTCAGGGGCAAAATTAGCTAGGACCGATTTGTCAGGGGCTAAATTAACAGAGGCTAATTTAAAAGGGACCGTTTTAATAAAGGCTAATTTAACAGGGGCCGATTTAACAGGGGCCAATTTAACAGAGGCCAATTTAACAGAGGCTACTTTAAAAGGGGCCGATTTAACAGGTGCCAATTTAACAGAGGCTACTTTAAAAGGGGCCGATTTAACAGGGGCCGTTTTAGACGGGAACACCACCAATTTAACAGGCGTCGATGTAACAAGTTTCAATTTTTTAAGCGCCATTTTAATACGAATACCTGACCAACACCATATTCATAAAGAAGCCGGAAAGATTAATTATTCAGAACTAATAAAACATCTGAATAAATCAAACGTCTTTGGAATAAAAAAAATATTCGACGCTAAAATTGATTACCCTTCTTATTTTTTTACTAGCATTTCAAACATTATTTCAGAAAAGAAGGAAGAAGAAAGTGATAAAGAAAAAGAACAACGCGTCAGAGAACACGTCAGATTAAAAATAATTATGGATGAACGATTAAATTCATTTAATTATAAAGACATTTCTCCAAATTTACTAGAGGTTGTTTACTATACCTTGGAATATGTAAAAACTCAACCAGATCATTTTAAAAAAATATATGTGGAAAATTGGCTGAATTCGTGTATTGACGAAGCTAATAAAGAAGGACGGCTATCTTGTGTACATGGAATTTTAGAGAGATTTATTTTCGCTTTATCAACCGCGTGTACAATTTTGTTATCGTCGGGTTTGACGGATGAAAAAAAAGAAGAAGAATATACTATCATTATTCGTATCATTAATCAAAACCCAGAGGTGTTAATAACTGAATATATTGAAGATTGGTATAAATTACATAGTAAAGAAGAATTTAAATTTAGTAAAGAAACTAGTGACGACGAAAAAATAGATAGTTTGCGTAAATATGTAACCGAGTTATTACAATCATCACCAGGTATAGACAAGTTAATAGAAAAAAAAATACAAGAATATGTAGAAGGTGTAGGATTAGGCGAAGACTATTTCAAATATTTAGGAGGGGTCGGTACGCGAAGAAAAAGAAAAACTTCTAGAACGGGTATATTGGCTAGAAAAACAATCAAAAACAAAAATAGAAAAAAAATGACTAAAAGAATAAAACCCATTGTAAAGAGAAGGAGAAATAAAAAAATGAATACAGTTAAAAGTAAAACATTATTGGATCTTAAAACGATCAACTGAATAGAGTAGAGTAATACTTAAAAAAACACTTTTTTATAATCTAATACATTTTTTTTGTCTTGTCTTTTTACTCTTTTCACTCTTTTTACTCTTTTTACTCTTTTTACTCTTTTTACTCTTTTTACTCTTGTTAATCCTTTTGCCTTTTTTTCTACGGTAAACTTCATTATGCTCGCTTTTGTACGTTTCAGTGTCATTTCCGCCTTTACCATCAGTTGCTGACTTATGTTCACCTTGATACGGTTCGGAGCCATTACCATTTTTGTCTTCGTTGTCATCTGACATGTCAAGCTCAAAAAAGCTAGCATCACCTACTCTCATTTTGGATCTTCTATACTTTTCAAGCGCCTCTTGATCCACTTTTTGCTTCTCTTCTTTAACTTTATTTTCACCCCTTAACTTGACTATTTCCAAATCGGTCATTTTTTCCATGGTACATTCATACATTGTAATATCGCCATTGTAACGACTTTTTTGTATGGTGTTCAATGAAATACCGGGCTCAAATAACACTTCTTTTTCGCTATCATTAAAATTAAAAAATAAAAGCTCTGGATTAATGATAATGTTAAATATACAACACTTATTATCTCTTAAAAATTTAGGTGTTTTTTCCATATCGCTACTTGTACTCATAAATGACAATTGGTTTAGTTTTTTTTCTTTAAAAATATTTGGGATTCCTATACCTCTAAATACCCTAGTCATAGTAAGGCTGCCATTTTTTTCTTTATGTTTTTTCATAGAAGATAAAATATTAGTAATATCTTTTTTTATTTCTAATTCATTAATTTTCAAATCTGTATTTGGTATTATTCCTGTTGTTAAATAATAATTATATATTTCAAAGTGAGAAACCTTATATCTATACAAACTTTTAACTTCTTCGTCTGATAAATAACCGTGTTCTTTTTTTAATTCTTTTTCTGTTATCATTTTATAATATACAATCCGATATTTTTTTTATATTATTATAAATCCTCTAAATCATTCACATTCCAATATTCGCAACCTCCGTTAGGAAGGGGACGTTTTATTATAAATGGTATTTTCTTCTCTGCCAATTCCTTTTTTGCTATTAGATATCCTTCTATTATATCTTTGGGAACATCCACAAAAGGTCGTGCTCCAGAATCGATTTGTTTTGCGCGTTGACCCAATATTCTCGTTTTTTCAAACTTTGTCAATATAGGAATTGTTTTATGTAGGGAATCGATTATTATTCCATTTTTATCTCTTGTTATAATTGATAACAATTTAACTTCTTCGTAATTATGCGACGACATTTCCGGATGAAAATCCTTGATATAATTTTTATTTTTTTCTCTAGTAAATTTTTGTAAATAATCGCTAACTTCTGCATCACCGTCATCTTCGTCTTCATCTTTATCTTCCTCGTATTCATCATCTATCTGTTTTTTTTCTACGTTTTTTACTTTATCTTCTTCATACTCTTCTTCTTCGACTTCATTTTTTACTTCGTCATCGTCTAATTTGTCAGCATCTTCTTCGTCTGAATCTTCTTCGTTTGATTTAGCGTTTGCGTCTACTTCGTTTGCGTCTTCTTCGTCTGTTGTGACATCCTCTTCATTGTCATTGTCATCTTTATCTTCTTCTTCTTCTTTATCAGTTGGATCATCTTTCTTATTTGTGGCAAATAGACTCATATCTTTTTGTATAAGTTATAGCAAGAGAAACTTTTAATTCAATTTAATTTTTAAAATCTATACAATTAAAGTATTTTTTTTATTTTATGCTTGTTGACAGTTAAATGTTTAATATCTAGTCTAATTATCGGTTTTCCATTTAGTTTCACACCGGCAACATAAATACAAATATTTCATGTTATCGTCATCGTATCGAACATAAAGAACCTCCCTATCTTCTTTATCTTTTTGTTCTAATGAATTACTACTACAAGCTTGATTCGGACATTTTATTGTTGTAATTCGAGGAAGGGTTGGGTCGAATTTTGTATATTCGTTAATAAAGTGGCTCATATTGGTTTTGTTACCGTTTCCTTTCACTATTGTTTTTGAAACACAAATGTTTGTGTTGTTTAAATCGGTATTTTCGTGACCACAGTTTCTGCAGTAATAAATAAGTTGGTCGGCCATCGAATCGTCTCCTATTTTTATGTAGTACATATTGTCGCATTGGTTGCAGAAAAACATTCTCTCCTTCTTTGTTTTATATGTGTTGATATATAATTTTAAATCAATTTTTAATTTTTTTACATTTACATCCCTTTTTCTTCTGAATTATTTGCGTTCTCTACGACATCATTTGAAAGCGTATATTTGTTATATAATTGGCTTAGATTGTTAATAACAATGGTATAATTCACGTGAATATGTAAATTATATACATTCATCATTATTGTCTTGTTTACAGTTTTTTTCAATTGTATTCTTTCCATAATATTTCTATAATTTTCTATGAAATGATTTTTAACTATTTCAAACAATTCAGGGGTTGATTCTTGAAACGACTTGTCTACAAGCATTCCGTGAATTGCTACTTGGAAGTTTTTAAATGTTAGTATTTCGTTGTACGTTTGAATCTCCTTATGACTTCCAGATATTCCAGGCTCGTTCAAAAGCGGCTTGTCTGTAAAAACACTTGATAAAACGAGAAGAATACTTGATATGGATTGACACGAACTCCATTGCTCCCCCTTCCAAGTGTTTAATATTGAAACACATACCTTTCCGCATTTATACAAATTCGGATTGAACCTTGTTCTTCCGTCATTTGTCATATAAATCACATTCGGAGGACTATATGGATAGTCTTCTGGGTAATAAATGTGAAATAGATAATACCCGCCATGATAAGGAGTTCCTTCGTTACCAATAATAACCGCAGTTCCTCTTAGAAAATCGATATCGTGGTGCTTATAATAAATTCCATGAGACGTTAATGGATTATTATTGATTTCCCTAATGTCCTTTATCAGGCGCTTTATTGTATCTTTTGAAATAGTTTTGGTTACCGTTACAATTTCTACACCACCGCCTCCGTCCGACGTTTTTTTTTCAGGCTCGAAGCTCATTATATATTAAATGACGCGATATATTTAAACCCCCTTACTAATTTGTTTTCATTATGAATTAATGAAAAAAAATGAAATAAAAATATATATAGTATATAATCAAATAATATAGATGTCATCTCAAATGACGTCGTTCGACGAATTCATGAAAAAAACGCAGACGAAGAAAGGAGAACCGAATACTCACACAAGGATATCCGGAGGAGCGTTTTTGATAGGAGACGAAGAGCGAGATGGGTTTCTAGAAAAATATTACAAAAAGGTTTTTCTAGACGGCCAAGTTGATACACTGACTGAGAAACAATTAATAGAAGACGGTCCTATTCTTATCGACATTGACATGCGGTATAAAAAAGATATAAAAACGAGACAACATAATGAAGGACATATTATTGATATTTTAGGCGTTATGGTAGACAAATTGAATGAATTATTAGAATTCAAAAAGGACGACACGTTCGACGCATACGTTATGGAAAAACAATCGCCAAATTTGACTGACGAGAAATATACCAAAGACGGAATTCATATTTTGGTTGGCTTAAAAATGCATAAAGGTCTTCAGTCTATTTTGAGAACGAAAATGGTGAATGAATTTACAGAGTCTAAAAATTTAAACGATTTACCATTTGAAACTGACTGGGAAAATATGTTTGACGAAGGCATAGTAAAAGGTCATTCTAATTGGCAAATGTATGGATCCAGAAAACCAAACCACCAGCCCTATTTGCTTACACACCATTATAAGATTGTCCATGACGGGTTTGCCTGGGAGGACTTTTATGAACAATCTGTAAAAAGTTTTGATTTGAAAAAGAATTTACCGAAATTAATGGCGAGATATAAAGGTCATCCTGAATTCCAAATGAAGGAAGATGTTAAAGACGAATATACCGAAATATGCAAAACCCTTTCTAAAAAGAAACGAGCAAATGAATCAAAGGAAGAGAAAAATGGAGGAGGACCCGCGATACAAAGGCAATACAAAGTGAAAACATCCGTATCAATGCTTTCTACTGTTTCATATAATGAGATCGACAGTAAAGAGAAACTCTCTTTAATGATCGAAGAATATCTAGAAGCGCTTCCGGCGACGAAAAAGTATTTGATAAAAGAAACGTACGAATATACAATGATTCTCCCGGAAACGTACTATGGTCCGGGGAGTTACACAAAATGGCTTCATGTAGGGTTCGCATTATCAAACACAGATAATGAATTGTTCCTAGTATGGCTCCAATTCAGTTCTCAGGAAAATTGTAGAAATACTTTAAAGGGAAATGACGGTCAATTCGATTGGAAAAAAGTAAGAGAATTATACAACATGTGGGTCGAATTCGGACACCATAATAGAGGAGGACTTACACATAGATCCATCGCGTATTGGGCTAAAAATGACGTACCTGATAAATATAATGTAAAAAAGAAGGAAAATGTCAATTATTATATTGAATTATCTATCAAAAGTCTAACCGATTGCGATTTCGCTCAAGTATTATTCCAATTATACAAGGATAAATTTGTATGTTCAGGCATCGAACCTAGACCAACTTGGTACGAGTTTACAGGAAATAGGTGGAAGGAAAATCACTATGGGGTAGATTTAAGAAAAATTATATCGGGAGAATTACACGATATTTATCTAGTGAAATTGTTTGAAACCGTGCAATTTAACACTGCTTCGACCGAAGCAAGTGACGAAACGAGAGATAGAGCGAAGAAACTTTCAGATATTTCCAAATATTTGAAAAGCGGGAATTGGAAAAAAAATATAATGGCACAGGCGTGTGAGTTATTTTACGACGACAAGTTCCTTACGAAATTGGACGAAAATAAATATCTGCTTTGTTTTTCAAATATGGTAGTTGATTTCAAAAACAAGACTCATCGTAAAGGACAGCCAGACGACTATCTATCGATGACTACCCATATTGAATATATTCCATACGATAAAGAAAAATATTCAAACATATATGGCGAGATTAGCGAATTTATTAGCCAATTGTTTCCAAAAAAAGAATTGTGCGACTATATGTGGGATCATTTGGCTTCGTGTTTGATTGGCACAAATGAAAATCAGTCCTTCAATGTTTATGTCGGGTCTGGTCGAAACGGAAAGTCAAAGCTAGTGGAATTAATGTCGAAAGGCCTGGGTGATTATAAAGGCACCGTTCCAATAAGCATTGTTACGCAAAAAAGAGGAGCAGTTGGCGGAACTTCTTCTGAAATAGCTCAATTAAAAGGAAAGCGTTATGCTGTTATGCAAGAACCGTCGAAAGGGGATCAGATAAATGAAGGCAGAATGAAAGAACTCACTGGGGGAGATCCAGTGCAGACTAGACAATTGTACAAGGAATCCATTGTTTTCCAGCCGCAATTTACAATCGCAGTATGTACTAATGTTCTTCCTGAAATAAACAGTAACGACGACGGTACGTGGCGAAGACTGAAATCGATTGATTTTGTTTCCAAATTTCTTAACAATCCATACGAAGATGAAATGTTTCCGAGAGACGAGTATCCCTATCAATATCTTATCGACAAGAAGATTGACGAAAAGTTTGATATATGGGCGCCGCACTTTATGTCGTTGCTTGTAAATAGAGTATATGAAACGAACGGAGTCGTCAATGATTGTGAGCTTGTAACGATGAGTAGCAACCAATACAGAAATGGACAGGATTATTTATCAGAATTCGCAAAGGACAAAGTGCGAAAGGTCAGTGACGGAAAGGTCAAGAAGACAGAATTATATGAAACGTTTAAGCAGTGGTATACAAATAGTTATGGAAGAGGAACTGTTCCTAAAAGCAGGGAGATTTACGAATATATGGATAAAAAATATGGAAAATACAAACAATGTTGGAAAGGAGTTGCTATCATTTACGACGAAGACGAAGAAGAACAAGAAGAAAAAGGGGGCAAAATGTAAATAAAAAGTATTATATCAAAGTTTAATATATACATTTCTAGGAAGATTTTTCCCGAATAGTCTTGAAATTTTATCATAAAGCCAAAACGAAAATACAGATAGATAATCAACAAGAGCTGGTAATGAAAAATACAAAATAATGTAGACCCAATATTCTTTTTTTTCGTATAATTTATCCGTTATGAAATTTCCAAGTAGTAAATATAAAATGAACACCAACACATAAACCGTATATAAAAAGTAGCGAATAGTACGGAGCCAACCAACCTCGCTAATCTGATAATCTATTTTTCTGTCACTAGTAGTCGTAACGCCAATCATAGAATCGAGCTCTGCTGTCAAATCGGCCTTTTCTTTTAATAAAATATCTGTTAATTTTTTCATTTCCTCGGCATATGTTTTATGAGAAGCTAATGTGTCAATCAAAGAACCAATATGTTTGTGAGATTCTGACTCCGTTTTGGTCATTTCTTCAGCAACCTTTTCAAACTCTGTCTTGTTTTTATCCAAAAGATAATTTGAGTATCCCACACTACCGACTTTATATTCATAGTAATTTTTTTCTGCTTGAGTCAAATCATTCGGAGCGGTTTGGACCACATTAGATGCATGTTCCATTCTTTCTCTCAATTCTACGATTTTTTTTTCCCTTTGGCAATTTGAATCGCAAAGTAGACTGTTTTGGACAGCGGCCAGCATTCCGTTTAGACGATCTGGTGGCAACATTTGGTTCAAATTTTTTGATAAATCTGCCTGTTCAGATGGGGTCATGCTAGACTGAGTAGATGGATATGGTGGCTGAATCGGAAACCCATACGAAGAAGGCGAAAAGTTTTGGAAGAGATTCATTTAATAATTATATATATATAAATATTAAATGGAGAGGCAGGTTGATTTATCAAACACTTGCGGAATAATGGCTAAAATGACTAAACGGGATTACTGTGGATTCTACAGAACTTAGTGGCGTGTAATCGCTTCGCATATTATTATCGCTTCGCATATCAGTGCATCGGGCGCATTCATTCTCTAATGTTGTGAATTTTTCAACTGTTATATTTTTACATTTGTTTTGTTCAGGATCGTAAATCATATTTGCCGAACAACAGTTTCCGTTAATACATCCTAAAGACGGCAAACTTAATGACGATGATTTATTTTTATTACCAGAGGAAGAAGACGAAGAACCGTCATTAGAAGGCTTAGGTATTTTAACATCATATTCATCGTAATTCATATCATTTCTTTTCATCAAATCGTATACTTTAACTACAAAAACAATAACACTTATAAAAAGAATAATCGAAATAATTATATCTGAAACATCTTGAGAAATTATATCGTATTTTTTCAATAATATAACAATAAGGACCAAAACGGAAACTATAATAAGTATTTTGATAAGAGATGTATGGTGATGATACCGTTTACTGTAATAAGAATTGATTTCAACCATTCTCATTTGATTCATATTGCTATTTTCAATACTATTTGCGTAATCTTTCGACTTATTCAATTGATCTTCTACCATTTTTAAAACAGTTTCTTGATCAATGACGTCATATTTGGAATTTGACGTGTTCTGTTTCACTGCTTTATAATTAAACGCCAAACTTTTAAATAGTTCTATTCGAGTCGCAGAGAGATGATTTATTTTTTTAACAATATCATTTTGCGCGGATGCGTCTTTTGTATTTGTGCTAGAAAGAGTTTCCAACTGTTTATATAACTCCTGTTCTGTTTGTTGAAGATTGAATATATTTTCAAGTGTTTTAGTATAATTATCCTCGAGAGAGCTCATATTATATATATATGAGACATAAAAGTAATTAATTTGACAATTTCCAACTTTACATTAACTTCTATTGAGTTTTATGCTATATCCAATAATAGAAATAGCTAATATGCTACATAACATGTAATTGTAATTCTCGCTGATTAATATTGTTTTAGTATGTTCTGCCAAGGCACTGTATTGTCGATTCTCTTCTTGTTTAGTCTTGATGACGGTTATAGCATTTTCACGTGATGTAAGTAAAGAACGACCGGTTTCTCTATTTTTCTCTAAATAATTAGTTATTTTTATATAGGATTTGATTTCACCAGTTAAGCGTGTATATAGGTCATTTAGGCTATTCAAGAGTGTATTGTTAGACTTTTCCAGCCCATTTTTGTCTGCGTTGGTAAATGCTCCTAAATTGCACAATGTGTCCATCGACATTTTCTCTCCAATGTTTGACAATTCCCAAGTTGAACTTTGGATATTATTTACAATCTTTGAACATGAAGTGCTGTTTAAAACATTGTTCCCTCTAATATAAAGTTCAGAAGACTCGTCAACCATTCTTGAAGAGTTTGGAAAAATGTTACGGTTCTTCAATTGACATTCACTATTGCCCTCTTTGTATACGTAGCCGCCACACTGGTCGTTTGCTATACACCTTTGTTGACAATCCGATTTATTAATGTTTTTCTTCACCTCTATATCATTTCCATTATTTGAATACCATCCTATAGGATAAAACTTGTCATTTTTCTGAAGCAAATTGTCTGGGTATGGATGTAAAATTCCGTCTTCGTCTATATAACCAGTTTTACCTACGTTTGTAGAGTTTTCCTTTTTAATCTTATAGATAGAAAGAGTGTTATGGTCACCGCCAAACTGCTGTCCTGGATTCCCCGTGCAATTGAGCGTTTCGTAGCGGATTTCAAGTGAAGCAGTTCCATTAGAAATTTCCATAACTAAATAACAGTTTCCAGTAGGAGACCCTATAAATTCGCCGGCAGATAGAGTTTCGCCAGAATTAAGGTAGTTTCTTTTAAACTTTGAGTTCTCCGCTTTATATTTTTCAACTGGTAACCCAGTTTGATATGTTGAGCTTTGCCATAATATAGTTCCGACAGGGTCGGTTGTGTTGGTTAATTTCAGATTTCCGTCGTCTCCCAACGTGAGTCTGAATCCTCTACATTTTCGATTTTCTTCAAAACAGTCAAACGTAACAGTTTGTCCAGTCGCGTCTGGAGTGATATTCATTGTTTTTGCGGCCCCTTTTCCACATTTATATGAAGTGGAGAATTGTTTACTGCATCCAATAGCAGGGTCAGTTGTTCCTCCACCAGAAACGCCGAGTGTATATTTAACTGTGTCCTTTCCGTTGATAAAATCCTTTACATACTGTGTCCAATTTCCAACTGGAACTGGAATAAGAGTTGGTTCTTCGCTTGCCATAATTAATATATGTTAATATTTTTATTAAACAATTATATCGTTCTTTTTTTTCTTTTTATATCTTGAAAAAAAGGTTCTCTAAAGTATAAACTTATACACGAGAATTACAATTCATATTGCCGTCATCCCAAGAACCTCTATATTGTTCTGGCATAGATCCCCACGTGTCATGTGGAACAATGCCGTATTTCTTTGCCCAATATTTACATAGTTTTTGGTTACAACCATTCGCATCCCAGAAAGTACGTTCATCGTTTGACGTCGACCCCCATGTTTTATAAGGTATAACCTGAGTTCTTTCATGTATCTCATTGCAGCGTGTTTGTACGTCAACAACTGGAGGAGGAGGAGGTGGAGGCGGTGTATTATCTAAAGGTATTGGTTCAAATGTTTGATTAACATGGCCCGGTGCGCAATCGAATAAATGGATTTGTGTTTGACCCGCTCGTGTACCACCCCCATCATCCATACATTTAGATTTGTTTGGATTTTTAAACATTTTAGAATTGCTGTCGTATTCAAATTGCTGATTAGTGTTATTTTTATCACAATCCCATAAATGGAATTCTGTTTGTCCGTTTAAAGTACCACCGCCGTCATCTACGCATAAATTCTTATTAGGGTTTTTCAATTGTTTTGTAGCCGCATCATATGTAAATTGTTGATTAGTGCTATTTCTATCACAATTCCAAAGATGGAATTTTGTTTGTCCGCTTCGCGTACCGCCCCCATCGTCTAGACATAAACTATCCTTTTTAGGATTTCCTAACAGAAATTTACCAGGGAATGTAAATCCGGCTGCTGCTGGAGGTGGAGGAACGGGCTCTGCTTTTGGCGCAGCAGGCGGTTGTGGTTTAGATGACGGCTCGAATTTACTGCATCTATATTTATACGCAATCTGGCTTTCGGAAGGTCTAATTAGCGTAAAATAATTCATCGCCTCGTCGTCTGCGCAGGCAGCATCGTGTCTATCTAAAAATATTGCGTTTCCGCCTCCATCATCATTTGCCGGTGTAGTTAATATTCTAGAAGACATTGGTTTTCCAATTTTTACGCATTTATAATCATATTGATATTTATTAGTAGTACCTGCTCGGTTTAACTTAAATTGTGTAATAGCACTGTCTTCTCCGCAATCAACCTGGTGTCTATCTAAAAATATGCTGTTACCGCCCATATTAAATACCGACCCGTCCTCGTTTAATGGTGTGCTTTTTGAAACGGCGCCTTTGATTTCGTTTGCTTTCGTATTAACACCATTCTCAAATGGCGCCGAGCAACTATATTCATATCTGTAACTTCCGTCCGCCTTCTTTTTCAATTGAAATCGTTTAATACCATTATCTCCGCAATCAACATTTTGTCTATCCAAATATAAAGCGCTTCCATTATTTACGCTCAAACCATCGAGTCCTTCTTTAATGTTGTTTCCAATAAACCCTTCACTGATTAGATTTTTAGCAACCTGCCACGTTGTGGAGTCAGTTACAGTCGGAGGAGCGGGTTTGGGAGGAGGCATGATTTTATTAGTACAATTGCTTCCATAACTTGCTATCGTATCAGATGAATTTATTAAAGCTCCTGAATTAGTGCATCCAGAATAAAGCGGGTTTGTAAAAAGGCTTTTAGAAACGTATTCCGCAGTTTTAGCAGTATCGCTTGAAGCAGGATCGGATTTAAAATTCGAACTGTTTCCTATACCAATCGTTCCGTCTAATAAAAGTCCTCCGGTATTGGAAGCGGAAGACGACTCGATCAACTTATAAGACGTATTTGTTTTAGTAGCGATTCCACCAGAGTATACCGCGGCTGGGTCAGAAATTGTATAACACTTGCGCGATGAACCATTTGTTGATAGAGCGAATCCACTAGAACCATTGTCTATCGCTCTCGTTTTACATGCCTCAAGAGAGACGGATTCGCTCATGTCTGATTGGAAATCCAAGCCTGTTGCCGTCTTTCTGTAGCACCCGGTATATTCCTCGGAAACATTTTTTTGTTCTGTAGCTCGAGACACAAATACATTCGATCCTTCATTACCGCAAGACTGACCCATTCTCATAGCTGTTCCTACCTTCATTGGATAGTCGGCGTAAATAATTTCGTTAGGAGTATTAAACTTATTATTGCTGGACGCATTGACATTGACTAATTCAGAAGAGCAGCCATTTTTGCCAGCGGTTTGTTCGTAAATTGATTGCGTTGGATACCATTTGAAGACTCCTTTCGAAGTTACATATCCAAGTTGTCCGTCGCTTAGTCTTACGTTTTTATTAAGATATGGATTTTGGGTTTCTGCGCGGGTTAAATAACTATTTGTTTTTTCCATTAAAAACTTGTGTTTAAACGCATAATCGCTTATATCTTGATTATATTTATCTATAAACTGATCCGATTCTATTTTTGATTTATCATTTGCAGTTTCGGTCTTAGTGATTCCCATCATACCCGAGTTCCCTTCTATTATGTCTCCTTTCCAATTGTATGAAGGTGTGTGGCACTCGTTCGAATTATTATTTATTTTTCTTCTAATACTACTTTTATTTTTTAAATAATCAGTGCCTTGATCTAATTGGAAAGATGACGTGGTTTCGTTAATGCGGATTAGTTTGTTTTTATTTTTACACGACCCGACATAAGACCCTTCTTCTTGGGCTGCTCCCGATTCTTCTTTACTAAATTCCGAAAAGGTATTATAAAGGCTGTTTAAAAAATTTGGAAACATTAATGAACTATAAGCCCTATTACTAATATAATATAATATAATATCAGATGGGTTTTTAAGAATTAGAAAAAATACGTAATTGAATGATAAGTAATTAACAATAAGGCCATAAGGACTATGAATAATTCTACAGCGTTTGTAGAATCTGTAAAGTAAGCTCGTATTGTTATTCCTATAATAAGAATGCTTACGAAAAACATACAAATGTATTTATAATAGTTCGATTGTCTTTCTAAACTTATAATCTTGTTTGCGCCTAGTATAGAATTCTGTTTTTCGAGCAAGGTATCTATTATTATTTTTTCTTTTGATAACTTATCTGCCTGTTTCTTTAAATTTGGAATGTTACTAGTTATTGTTTGTTGATTGTTTGTTTCGGTGGGAATGGATAAAACTGCTAATGTTTTTGCCGTATATATTTTTTGTAAAATTTGTGAATTCAATTCATTCAATGTCTGTAAATCTATTACTGCTTTTGAGGTAAACCCCGACATGACGCTGTTTGTGTAGTTCATTTGAGCCTGTTGATACTGTGATAACAATCCAGTTATTTCATTTTCAAGAATTTTAAATTCTAGTAAAGTGTCTGACATTAATTATTATTATTATATATGTATAAAAAATATAAGGGCTGCTAATGTTTACATATTATTTAGTATTGATACTATAACTAGTATAATTAAAAATATAATGTACAAATAATGATCATTCGTGCCGTATAATATTTGATAAATAAAAATAAGAACAATAATAGAAATGATAATGGTAATCAAAATATAATTTCGTTTATTGCCATTACAATCGCACGGAGACCCATTACAACCGCAAGGAGACCCATTACAACCGCGTGGTTTTCTACGCCCACAACTGTTTTTCAACTTGCTGATATGAAGTGCCAAATCATTCTTTCTTCTTTCGAAATCGTCTGACAATCCCTTATCGGAACATTTTTGAAAGATTCCCAATTCCCGTTCAATACAAGACGATATAGAGATGAGAGAATTGTATTGGGTTTCCAGTGATTGATTAAGTAACGAATGATCGTCCTCATTACGTTCGATCATTTCCCTTTCCAAAAGTTTGCTTGTATTTGAATATTCATTTAAAGCCTTGTAAAACTTTTGTTCATTTTTGGAAAATGTATCATTATTCGCTATAACCGCAGAATTGGGATGAGAAGCGGATTCTATACTTTCCATTGTTTCTACAATTGTTTTTATATTGTCCTTTTTGGACGGATATGTATCGGTTTCAAGCTTCCTTATTCTGTTCATATTGAAAAAGGAATAGGTTCTTTCATATTCCATCATTTTCTGGCCTTGTTTTAAACTTGGATCATTTTCAAAAGACTTGTCTCTGTTTGGAATAATACCTAAATCCTCTATAAATCGAATCATTTTATATAGTATTATAATATAAAATGTATCGTATAAAAAGGAATCGTATTAACATCATTACTTATAGTAAATATAAATAGGAATTATTATCGCGGCAAGTACATATATATTTCCAAGAAGATATTGATTATATAACAATTGGGAGTCGTTAAACATTCCTTTTGTTCCGTTATTTGTTTCGAACAAATCGGTAATTTTACTCTTCAACGCTTCGTTGTCACTCTCTAATTCGGCAATAACATCGGAAGCCTCTTGAGCTTTTTTTTCTTCCTCGTTAATATCAGCATCAAGTTGGGTATTTATAGCGAAGGAAGCTTTTTTATATTCCTTCAAGTCTGATTCAAAGACTCTATTCAATTCTGTATAAGTTTGATTAGTTGGAAATGTCTTTGATAAATGAACCGCTTTTTTACCTTCGTTTATAATAATACTAAAAGTTTGCTTGATATCCTCTAATTCGTTGTAATAGTTATCAATTGGTCCCGACATGAAAAAATGTTAATATATGTATGCTGATAATATAATATAATTAATTACACCTATTTTTATTAAGAAGAGCAAATCCTGTAGAAATTGCTGTTAATTGAAGTTTTACTTGGTCTAATTATCTTGCATACCTCTCCTGGTCTTATTCCAATAACTTGAGCGGTTGGGCTAAATCTGGAAATGTTTGGAATTTGGTTATCGTTTGTAATATTATATTTTTTTTTAAACTCGGCGGATTCTTCGTTGGAGAGAACAAAGTGAGGAGGGTTTAATTGATGTTTTAATATGTTGTATTGGAGTCGTTTGATATTGAAAACAATTATAAATATTCCTTCTTGTTCCCATTTATTTTGTAAAAGTTTAATCAAAGATTCGTTTGGTTCGTCTTTTATGATTATAATCAAATCGTCTTTTTTCGTTAGAACCGTGTCTATCGTATAAAGGTCTTCTATGTATTCTGAAATATTATTTAAACTGAGTGTTTTTGTTATGTGGTAAATAACATATGCTTTTTTAGGGTCGTCAGTCCCTTCGACCTTTTCTTCTCGTTCGATTTTTTTGCGTTTTAAAAGCATGTCCAATTGTGTATTTTTAATCATATTGTGTATCTCATTTATACTCGATCCCTTGTAATCGTCTATATTGAAACCCTGCGTTTCCAATATATCTAGAATGTTTTTTCTAGAATTCTAAATT
>Ga0214919_10001978_pt1 | contig 32821 bp, 29 predicted proteins | sample LL1503_MetaG_FD_177994 | JGI IMG/M metagenome (GOLD analysis project Ga0214919, IMG submission 177994) | Freshwater microbial communities from Lake Lanier, Atlanta, Georgia, United States - LL-1503 | ecosystem: Environmental > Aquatic > Freshwater > Lake | place: USA: Georgia | collected... | reverse complement strand
GCCGCCCTGCGGGTTGGCCAGGGCAAACACCCGCAATATCACCGGGCGCGCGCCGATGGACGGTGCTTGCGCATCGGCCTGCCAGACGGGGGTATGCGAAATCGGCAAAAAGGCCTGCAAGGTGTGCGAAGCGCCATCGCGAAAAATGCGGCCCGACCACTCGTCGCGCTCGCGCTGCGACAGCTTGCGCCCCACCACGGGCTCAAAACTATTGCGCCCCGAAAACGCCGGGTAGCTGGGCTTGATCACACAGTCGGCCATGCGTGGCAGCACCTGCTGCATGGCACTGCGCTCGCCGCACCACCAGCTGGGGATGGCCGGCAGACGCAACTCCTCGCCCAGCAGCGACTGGGCCAAGGCTGGCATAAAGCCCAGCAGGGCGCTGGACTCCAAAAAGCCCGAGCCCGGCGCGTTGGCCACCAGCACATTACCCGCGCGCACCACTTGCAACAAGCCGGGCACGCCCAGGGTGGAGTCGGCGCGCAGCTCCAGCGGGTCCAGCCAGGCGTCGTCCACGCGCTTGAGCAAACCGTGCACGCGCTGCAGGCCTTGCAGGGTTTTAAGGTAGAGCTTTTGGTGGCGCACCAGCAGGTCGCCGCCTTGCACCAGGGTTAGGCCCAGGTAGCGCGCCAGGTAGGCGTGCTCAAAATAGGTTTCGTTGTAGGGGCCGGGCGTGAGCAAGGCGATGTGTGCGTCAGCGCCAGCGGGTGAACGCTGTTTCAGGCCGTCCACCAAAGCGCGGTAGGCGTCGGCTAAGCGCTGCACCGGCATGGCGTCAAACGCCTGCGGAAACTGGCGCGAGATGAGCAGTCGGTTTTCAAGCAAATAGCCCAAACCCGAAGGCGCCTCGGTGCGCTGCGACAACATCCACCAGCAGCCGTCGGGGCCGCGCGCGAGGTCAAAAGCGGCCAGCGCCAGGTGCTGGCCACCCACGGGTGCCACGCCTTGCATGGCGTGCAAATACCCCGGGTGGCCTTGCACCAAGGCGGCGGGTAGCATGCCGGTTTTCAGCAGGCGCTGCCCACCGTAGGTGTCGTCCATGATGTGTTCAAGCAAGCGCATGCGCTGCAACACACCGGCTTCAATTTGCTGCCAGCTCAAGGCATCCACCATCAGCGGGAAAAGGTCCAAGGACCAGGGGCGCTGGGGCCGGTCGGCGTCAGCGTAGACGTTGTAGGAAATACCGTTGTCGCGCACCTGGCGCTCCAGTTGCGCCATGCGCGGGTTCAGGCCCATCAGGCCTTGCGGCCCCAGGTGGTCGATGAACTCAGACCAAGGGCCGCTCAGCGGCACAAAGCCACTGTTGGGGGCCTGCCCGGCGTCCACCCCGCCGCGCAGCTCGTCCCAGACTCCGGCTGGCGCGGCCTGCGCCTGTCTCAGCAAAGCCGGGTTGCCCAGGCTGTTCGCCAGGCCAGCGGCGCGCGCTGACCCCGGCAGGGGCGGCAGGGTTTTGAAGTTTTCCACTGAAAGGGATTATTGCCGCGGACGGGCCAAGCGCGCGCAGGCGCGCCTCAGGCCGGGCAGCGCCGCAAATCCAGCGTGAACGGAAACTCCGCGCTGGGCGCCAGCGCCGCATTGGGCTGGGGCACCTGCATCGCGCCCGGCGTGTGGCCCATGCGGGCAAAGCGCGCCATGCGTCGGCTCTCGGCCTCGTAGGCGTTGACCGGCAAGGTGTCGTAGGCCAAGCCGCCGGGGTGCGACACAAAGTACTGGCAGCCGCCCAGCGAACGCTGCATCCAGGTGTCCACCACGTCAAAGGTCAGCGGAGCATGCACGCCAATGGACGGGTGCAGCGACGAGGGCGGGTTCCAGGCCTTGTAGCGCACGCTGGCCACAAACTCGCCCACCACGCCGGTAGGCTGCAGCGGCAGCGCGTTGCCATTAACGGTGACGGCGTAGCGGCTGCTGTTGAGGCCATTGACCTTGACCTCCAGGCGCTCCAGCGACGAGTCCACGTAGCGTGCCGTGCCGCCGGCTGAGCCTTCTTCGCCCATCACGTGCCAGGGCTCCAGGGCATTGCGCAGCGTCAGTTGCACGCCCTTGCTCTGAATCTGCCCCACCAGCGGGAAGCGGAACTCAAAGTGCGGCGCAAACCAGGCCGCGTCAAAGGCAAAACCGGCCTCTTGCAACTCGGTAATGACGTCGTCAAAGTCTTCTTGCACGCCATGCGGCAGCAAAAACCGGTCGTGCAGCTCGGTGCCCCAGCGCGTCACAGGGGCCAGGTAGGGCTTATCCCAAAAGCGCGCCACCAGGGCGCGCAGCAGCAACTGCTGCACCACGCTCATGCGGGCGTGCGGCGGCATCTCAAAGGCACGCAGCTCCAGCAGGCCTAAACGGCCCGTGGACGAATCGGGCGAGTACATCTTGTCGATGCAAAACTCGCTGCGGTGGGTGTTGCCGGTCACATCCACCAAGATATTGCGCAGCGTGCGGTCCACCAGCCAAGGCGGCATATAGGTTTCAGTGGCTTTGGGCGCACCCTTCACCGTCTTGGCTTGCTCGCTCAGCCGGTGAATCTCGCGCAGCGCAATTTCCAGCTCGTAAATCTGGTCATTGCGTGCCTCATCCACGCGGGGGGCCTGGCTGGTGGGGCCGATGAACATGCCGCTGAACAAATAGCTCAGGCTGGGGTGGTTGTGCCAGTACAGGAGCAAACTGGCCAGGAGCGTGGGGCGGCGCAAAAACGGGCTGTCGGCGGGCGTGGCGCCGCCCATGACCACGTGGTTGCCCCCGCCCGTGCCGGTGTGGCGGCCATCGGTCATAAACTTTTCGGCTGACAGGCGGGTTTCAAACGCGGCCTGGTACAAAAACTCGGTGTGCTCCACCACCTCCGCCCAGTTGTGGGCGGGGTGGATATTGACCTCGATGACACCCGGGTCGGGCGTGACTTGCAGCAGTTTGAGGCGCGGGTCGCGCGGCGGCGGGTAGCCTTCCATCACGATTTTGACGCCCAGTTCACGCGCCGTGGCCTCCACGGCGGCCACCAGGTCCAGGTAGTCCTCTAGGCGCGGCAGCGGCGGCATAAACACATAGAGCACGCCACTTGCGCTGCCTTTTTCTTCTGCCTGCGGGCCATTGGCGCGGCGCGGGTCGCGCACTTCCACGCACACGGCGGTGCGCACCTGGCTGGGGTCGGACTTGAACTTTTCAGGCGCTTGAGGGGCGGCTACGGCAGCCACGTTACGGGCTTGCAAAGCCGGTGTGACCACCGTCGGCTTCAAGGCGCTGCGCGGAGCGAACGGGTCTTGCTCAATGAGCTGGGGCCGGTCGGTGGGTGCAATCCACGGCAAGGAATCCAGAGGCAAACGCCAGCCCATGGGCGAGTCGCCGGGCATCAGATACAGGCGCTCGTTGCGCACAAACCAGCGGCCACTTTGCCATTGCGGCGCTTTGGCGCCTGCCGCCAGGGTTTGCGCCGGATCGGCTTCATAAGGCCGCAGGGGCAGGATGTAGCCCACTTCGGCCTGCAGCCCTTGCGAGAACACGCGTCGCAGGCGCACGCGCTCCAGTTCATCGTCCAGGCGCGCGTCAAACGGGTCCACATTGACCGGCAGGCGGCGCTCGCGCCACAGGTAGTACCAGGCGTCTTCATGGCCGGGCAGGATGTGGTCTTGGGGCACCGCCAAGCGCGCGGCCAGGGTGTCGATAAAGCGGCGCGCGTCGGCGGCGGTGTAGGCGCTGGCTTCGCGTTCGTCGGCAAACAACGCCGGGTCCTGCCAGCAAGGCTGGCCGTCGGCACGCCAGTAAATGCTCAAGGCCCAGCGCGGCAGTTGCTCGCCCGGGTACCACTTGCCCTGGCCAAAGTGCAAAAAGCCGCCGTGGCCGTACTGCGCGCGCAGCTTGTGCACCAACTCGGTGGCCAGGCCGCGCTTGGTCGGGCCCAGGGCGTCGGTGCTCCACTCAGCAGCGTCGCGGTCGTTCACCGCCACAAAGGTGGGTTCGCCGCCCATGGTCAGGCGCACATCACCGGCCAAAAGTTTTTTGTCCACCTGCTCGCCCAGGGCCAGCACCGACGCCCATTGCTCGTCGCTGTAGGGGCGGGTTACGCGCGCAGACTCGTGGATGCGGGTGACCGACATCTGATGGTGGAAAGTGACTTCGGCCTCGTCCATGAGGCCCTCAATGGGCGCGGCGGCCGAGGGCGCTGGCGTGCAGGCCAGCGGAATATGGCCTTCCCCGGCCAGCAGGCCCGAGGTGGGGTCCAGGCCGATCCAGCCTGCGCCGGGCAAATACACCTCGCACCAGGCGTGCAGGTCGGTGAAATCGACCTCGGTACCGCTGGGGCCGTCAAGCGACTTGACGTCGGGCGTGAGCTGAATCAGGTAGCCCGAGACAAAGCGCGCCGCCAGCCCCATGTGGCGAAACAGCTGCACCAGCAGCCAAGCCGAATCGCGGCACGAGCCGCTGCGCAAGGTGAGGGTTTCTTCGGGCGTTTGCACCCCAGGCTCCATGCGGATGAGGTAGCGGATGTCCTGGTGCAAGCGCTGGTTGGTTTGGACCAAGAAGTCGATGCTGCGCTGGCGCTTGCGATCCAAACCGGCCAGGTATTTTTTGAAATGGAGCGCCCGTGGCAGCTTGACCAGGTACGACTGCAACTCGTCTTGCAAGGCCTCGCTGTATTTGAAGGGCACCTCTTTGGCCGAGGGCTCGACAAAGAAGTCAAACGGGTTAAACACCGCCATCTCGGTCACCAGGTCGACCGTGACCTTGAACTCGGTGGTCTTCTTAGGGAACACCAGGCGCGCCTGGTAGTTGGCAAACGGGTCTTGCTGCCAGTTGATGAAATGCTCGGCCGGCTCGATGCGCAGGCTGTACGACAGGATGCGGCTGCGCGCGTGCGGCGCCGGGCGCAGGCGAACCACCTGGGGCCCGAGCTGCACCGGGCGGTCGTAGGTGTAATGGGTGACGTGGTGCAGGGCTACGTGGATGGACATGGTCGGGGGTTCACAGTCGCGTAGAAGGCGGGGTTAATCGCGCAGGGGCAAGAAGGCTGTGCCATCAAAATGGCCTGTTTCCTTTCACAACAAGCAAAAGGCAGGCCAGTCGGTCGCCAATAAGCGCCGCAAATTGGTGCATCGAAATGCAAATGCACTCAAGGCCGCCCCATGCCCTCGGCCAACACCACGGCTTCCATCAGGCCGCGGTCGTCCACGGCGTTGGGGAAATAGCTCTTGCTGATCTGCACTTGCACCTGCGGATCGGCCGCGCCCATGGCGCGCACCGCCTCCAGGGCGCTTTGGCGGGCCAACTCCGCAGCCGCCTCCAGCGCCAGCGCAGCGTTGCTGAATTGCTGGCTGCCCACGGTGGAATGCAGGCGAAACACGCCGCTGCCGTCGCCATGCACCTCCACCCGCACCGCATGCGCCACCACCCCGGTGGCCGCGCCCACGGCGTTGGCCACGTCGCAAAAGGGTGGGAACACCACCTCACAGCCCAGGCGCTTGCCCACTTCGCCGTAATACACCTTCACCGGCCCGCCCACCGCGACTACCGGCACGCTGGGGCTCAAACTGACCACGCTCAGGCCTACGCGCGGCGTGCCGGTGCAAACGGCTTGCACCAGCTTGTCCTCGGGCAGGGTGAAGCCGCAGGCGGTGTCCAAAATAGCCTTGGCCGTCAGGCGCACGGTTTCGCTCCAGACCAGTTGGGCGTACGCCTGGGTGCGCTCGGGCGTGGGGAATTTCATCTCCCGCAGGCGGCAGCCCAGTTGCGCAGCCACTACGGCGGCGGGTTTGGACCAGTTGGCCTGCAGATCGAGCACATGGGCGGCGTCCGAGGGCGTGAAACCAGACACCTGGATCAGCCCCTTTTTTTGCAAGGCGGCAATGGCGCGCTGCGCGTGCAGCGAGGTGGCAAGCTTGCGCAGGGGTTGCGGCGTCTCGGTGACCAGGCGAAAAACCTCGGCTTCGCGCGGGGGCAGTTCTGCCGTCTTGGCCCAGGCGCGCGCGCCGGATTCGGAGTCGGCGCCCGACCGGGCGCCAAAGGGCAGCAGCACAAAACGCCCGTGCATCGCGCCGCCGCCGTCCACATCGGCCAAATCAGACTCCAACATCGCCTGCACCTGCGGATAGCGCTGGCCCAGCAGCGACACGGGCACGATGCGCTGGGGGTTGATGGTGAGCTTGCCCGCCGTGCCCAGCACCACTTCGCTGTCGCCGCCCAGGCCGATGGTGCGCACGTCAATGGCGCGCACCATGGTGCGCCAACCGCCGACTTCGGCGCCTTCTTCATTCACCTTGGGCCGCCCGTCGATCAGCACGCCCAAATCGGTGGTGGTGCCACCCATGTCAGACATGATGAAACTCTGCAAGCCAGAGAGCCAGCGCGCGCCCACCAGGCTGGCCGCCGGGCCGGAGAGCACTGTCTCGATGGGTCGCGTGGCCACGCTGTGCGCCAGCGCCAGGCTGCCGTCGCCTTTGACGATCATCAGCGGACAATTTACGCCAAGCTGCGCCATCGCGCGGTCTACGGCGTCGATCAGGCCCGAAACACGGGCGATCAGGCGCGCATTCAGCGTCGCCGTCAGCGCCCGCCGGGGCGCGTCCAGCGAGGACGACAACTCGGTTGACAGCGTGACCGGCTTGCCCGTGGCCTCTACGATCAGCGCGCGCGCCTGTAGCTCGTGCGCGGCGTTGCGCACCGCAAAGGCAGACGCCACGGCAAACGCGTCCACCTTGGGCGCCATGGCCGCCAGGGCGGCGCCTAGCGCGTCCACGTCCAGCGCCATGCGGGCGTCGCCGTTGTGGTCGTGGCCGCCGTCAATGACGGCAATCGGGATGCCGGGGAAGGCTTTGGCAATGCCGGTGCGCTCCACCATGGCGGCATCGAACCCGATCAGCACCACGCCCACGGCGCTGCCGTGGCCCTCAACCACCGCGTTGGTGGCCAGCGTGGTGGACACGGACACCAGCGCAATGTCCTTGGCCGCCAGGCCCTGGGGCAGTTTGGCAATCGCGTCGGTAATGGCGCCCGTGACACCAATGGCCAGATCGCCCTTGGTGGTGATCGACTTGGCCGAGGCCACCACCTTGTGGCCCTGGGCTTCGATGATGGCGGCGTCAGTGTAGGTGCCGCCGGTGTCAACGCCGATGAGGTAAGAGGGGGCAGAGGGCGTGAGGGTAGGGGCGTTCATGAAGAAACAGCGGCTGCGCCGCTGTAGCAATATTCAAAGGTGGCGAGTGTGACACCACTGGCGGGTTGGCTTAAGGCAGCTCCACAATGGCCATAGGAATCTGTTCGGTGAGCCAGAATTTGTCATTGGGCAGACTCACCACAATGGGGTACAGCGCCGGGGGCAGCTGCAATTGCACCCGGCTCACCGGTGTTTTAGTCTGCCCCTGGGCCAGCACGCGCACGGGGTCGAGGTGCGAGGCGGCGCTGGGCGGCATGTTGAGGAGCATCAGGCTGGCTTTAAAAGAGTCGCGCAGCGCCTGCGCGTCGGGTAACTGCCACTGCTTGATGTGGACTTTTGCCCCTAAGGGCAAGGTGAAATAGGCCTGGGCGCTTAGGGCCGCAGCCGCTTTGGCGATTTCTTTCTCAAGCGCCGGGTCGGGCAGGTCGGCGCAGCGTTGCAAGAAAGCGGGGTAGGCCAGCTGCGGCGCCAGCACCTGGTGCAATACCTGGGGCAGGTTCAGGGAAAAGGCAAATTGGACGCTGGTGGGGGATTCGCGCTGGAGTTCTACGGCGTTGTAGTGGGCTGCGGGCTGGGCCTGGGCCAGCGCGGGATGTAGTTGGGTGTACAGCGAAGCGGCCGCAAGGAATGCAGCCGCCGCATAACGCAATTTCAATCTAAATCTGGGCACTACTTAACCATGCCACCCAGGTACTTGTTATCGTTAAAGCTGCTACCGGTTCTAAAGAACGGGATACTGTTGGTGCTGCCCACATAGGCGCCCCTCATCAAGGGATACAGGTCCTTGACCGTTGTGACGTTATCCTTGTCTATTGATGAGTGATCGGCCACGGTGTGCGCGTGGTAGTGGTAGCCAATGAGGTTGTGGTTATGTCCGCCAAATGGCTCCAGGGTGGTCCCATAGCCCAGCATCGCGCTGTCGGTGGTAGTGCGGTATCGGCCAAACAACGCGATGCCATCGTAGCCAAAACCCAGCAAGGGCGGATGGTTTTTACCCACGTAATCAGCGTCGTTGTACAGGCTCAGGCCCTGGCCGGACTGGTAGCCGTCCGCGTGGCAATGGGGGCCGCCGCCGCCCTGGCCTACGTGGCAACCACTGGCCGACAATTCGCCTGCCAGGTGGGATGGAACCAATGCATTGTTATATGCCGGAAACATCACCGAGCCATCAATCAAGATACCGTTGTCTGCCGAGTCGGCCCAGGTGTACAAGTTGGCGGCTACCCAAGGGCTAGTGGTGTCGGCCCACAAGTTCTTGATGACAGAGGTGCTGGTGCCACCGCTTGGATATTCGTTGATGGTGACAGACGCCACTTGGCCATAGTCCTTCATGGGAATCATAAAGGTGTAGTTCTCAAGATTGGAGTAGCGCGTCACCGTGGCGTCAGGGTAGTCTTTGCCAGCGCTTCCGGGTGGATGGGGCACATCCTTCAAACCGTTGGGTGAGGCCTGGTTGCCATAACTCACCACCACCATAAACGGATGGTAGATTTTTGCACCGGTGGACGAGGTCTCATACTCGTTGGTGAAATACACATAAGGCACCAGGTTTTGTCCCGGCGTGCCGTCGGCAATCGAGTCACTGACCAGTTTCGTGGCCAAAGCTGCATCACGGTAGGCCGAATACACGTCGGTGGAATACCGCAATTTTTCGCCATTGGCCTCCACGGCGGCCTTGATGGTCGCCAGCATGGTGGTTGCCGCCGTCTTGGTAGCCGTATTTGTTCCCACTGCGGCGACTTGGCTCTTGTAGGTGGAGTTCACCTGGTGGTAAGTGTTGCTTGAGGTGCCCTCGATGTCGGTCGTTGTCACCTTTGTCAGAAAGGGCGCTGCGCCATTGGTGACAAAAGCGACGCTATTCGGATTCATGAACGATGGAATCCCGAGTGACAAAGGCGTCGTGTACAAATAAAACTTCGTTCCCGTGGTGGTCAAGGAATAAGCACCGTTGGCGTAGGTGATGTACTTCCCAGTCGCTGAAAAGCTGCTTAGCGTATGGGCCCCGGTATAAGAGGTCGAACGATCGGAGGTGACAGCACTCGTACTGTAAACATAGCGTTTTTGCGCCTTGATCAGGCCGGTACTCGAATCGTAGGAAAAGGTGAGGTAACCCGTGTCAGCCACTGAGGTTTTTCCGAAATTATTTTTAAATTTCAATGCCGTGGAGGTCGAAGATGCCACGTCGATGGAGTTATTCGGATGCAGATACGAATCAAAGCGGTAGTACGTATTGCTACCCTCCACCACCGCCACCAGTTGCATGGTCTTGCTAAGGTAACCCTTATAAGTCGGAGTCGATGCCAGCGTGTCCGAAATTAGCGCGTACCCCGTTTTCGCACTGTAGGTTGGGCCAATAGATGCGTAGTTGGGCGTCGTGGCCGTGTCTGCGATCATGTAGTAGCCCCGGTTGGTGACCGTGGTGGAGACCGCCGGCGTCCCAGAATAACTTTTAGCTACTACTGTCTCAAAGTTGGCAGGCGTGGAATAGGACACCTTGATCGGCGTGACCAATACCTCAATCGAAGCCGCACTGTTTCCCTTGGTATTGGTCGCTTTGACCGTGCAGCTATATTTCGTGTTGTTGGTCAGCTTCAATACCTTGATCGGGGTTGAAGCGGCAGTTCCCGTAACGGTGACGGCCGTGGCGCCAGAGCCACTCACGCACGAGGCCGTGTAGCCCGTGATGGCCGATCCACCGTTGGAGCTGGGTGCCGTGAAGGCGATGCTCGCGCTGGCGTCGCCCGCTGTGGCCAGCCCTATGCTAGGGGTCCCTGGTACTGTTATCGATTTCGGAGTCACCAACACCGGACTCGAATCCACACTGGTTTTCTTGGAATTGGTCGCTTTGACCGTGCAGCTATATTCCTTGTTGTTGGTCAGACTCGATACCGTAATCGGGCTGATGGTGGCGGTGCCAGTCTTGGTCGTTGTGCCGTACACACACGTGGCCGTGTAGCCCGTAATGGCCGATCCACCGTTGGAGCTGGGCGCCGTAAAGGCGATGCTCACGCTGGCATTGCCCGCTGTGGCGAGCCCTATGGTCGGTGCACTTGGCGCAGTCACCGCGCCAAAAGCTCCACTAGTCAGGCCCGTTATTGCCAAAATACCGACTGCAACCAAGACCCGTTTGAAACCCGATATTTGCGAATTCATGATATTTTTTAATTGAGTAATATTTTAATAAAATAAACAGATGTTTATTCCAACTTGTGATAATTGTATATCGACCAATAAACTTCAATTACAGACTTATTCAGTGCGCTTCCAAATTCTTTCACGAGTTGCCTTGGCCGTTTTACTGCTTTTTATGAACGCGGTGGCATGGGCCTCGGTCCCCGGCTACGACATCGAGCGCAGCTACTTTCACGACGCAAACAACCAGGTCTCGATAGATGCTATTACCGAGGCACCATTCGCGCCGTTTGCAGGCGACCTTCGGATGGGATTTCAGCGGGGTGCGACCTGGATCCGGTTTCGCATTCACCACAACGACCCCTCTGGCAAGCGCTCGGTCGCGGATACGGGCAATCCCTTCATCCTTCGCGTAGGCCCCTACACGCTGGACCAGATTGACCTGTACGAAAACTACGGTGGAAGCTGGCATATCAGTCACGCAGGCGATCGCCAGCACAAGAGCATGGACAAATGCCCAGATGACATGCACTGTTTTTCCCTGCATACAGATGGTCAGGAGGCCAGCATGGTGTACCTCAAAGTGCAGACGCAGGGCATGCGGCTGATTGAGACCGAGTTGACGCTCGAAGACCGCCTGGCGCTAGCGGTTGCGCCGCGGGTGGCCCGCATAAGCACAGCGTTGGCACTTTCCAATGGCCTGTTGCTGCTAGGTTTGCTATTTTTTGCGATGCAACGTACCCGGTTGCTGCATATTTACTGCTGGTACCAGGCATCGGTGGTGCTGCTGATGTACGCCAGCACGGGCATGATGGCTGAGCGATTTTCGGCAAGCTCTCCGCAGACCATTGAAACGATGGGCAATCTGATCCAAGTGGTGCGGGTATTCGCTATGGTGCTGCTCGGCTGGGCCGCCCTTGCCGCTTACCAACCGCCGCCGGCCTATCGCAAGTTCATTTATTTTCTGCTGTGGTGGTGCGCCGCCAACGCACTATTGGTAGCGGTGGGGTACGCCCATTTGGGATTGGCGTTCAATTACCTGGTAGTTGCCTTCAATCCGCTGGTGCAACTGTATGGGGCCATGAACACCAGCGGCAATATCCAGTCCTTGAAAAGAATCATTTATGCTGCTTATGGCTGCTACCTGGGCGCACTGACCCTGGGTTCACTGGTCGCATTTGACCTGCTTTACTTCAACCCGTTAACCGGAGCTCTGCAGAATTTGGCCGACTGGCGGCTCAATGGAATTGCCGTCGGGATCTTCGTAATGCTCTATTTCAACAGCGAACAGGCAGGTAAAAAACTGCTGGCTTTGCGCGAAGTCCAGTTCCTTCGCATCGAGGCCTTGCAGGCCAAGGCACAGCGTGAAATATTGAACGAACGAAACACCCTGATCGACGTCTTAACCCATGAGCTCAAAACCCCATTGGGCACCATGCGCTTTGCGCTTGCCTCGCTCAAGCGCGAGCTGGGCGTGACCCTGGACTCACTGCAAAGGATCAAGCATATTGACGCATCCGTGAAACGGATGGACACAATCATTGAGCACGTAGCCGCGTCGGTCAAATTAGAACAAACCGACCCGCCACGGAAATTTGAATACCTGCATGCAGCGTCCTTGGTCACGCAAATCATTCAGGATATGCAAGGCTTTGAGCGATTCAAATTGCACATTGACGAAGGCGCCACCTTCCACACCGACCGGCATTTGCTCTTGCAAATCCTGGAAAACCTGCTTAGCAATGCCGAAAAATATTCGGCGCCTGGCGATATTTTGGTATACATCCGCAACACTACCGCACTTGCGGCGCCCATCCAGACCACTGAAGGGTCGCCACGAATGATTTGCCTGGAAATATGCAACCGTGTCGCGCCAGAAAACGCCCCCGACGCCGATCGTTTGTTTAAGCGCTACTACCGTCACCCCAATGTAGTCGGGTTGCCCGGAATCGGTATCGGCCTGCATTTGGTGCGAGTCGCCGCAGACCATATGGGCGCCACGGTACATTACCGATTGGAAAACGGCTGGGCGATTTTCGAAGTCCGCATTCCCAACTGAAACACTTTATGACGCAAGAACGCCAAGACGCTTCGCAGCCCCTGTCTGTGGCCATCGTGGAAGACGATTCCCTTTTGCGCCAGGAAATCGAGATTCACCTGCGCGCCTGCGGCATGGTCGTGCATGCAACCAATAGCGCCGCTGGGCTCGATGACCTGACGGCGCGCGAAGCGATCGACGTCTTCCTGATTGACCTGAACCTACCCGGCGAAGGTGGCCTGAGCCTATGCAAACGCCTTCGCGAATCCTTGCCCCACGTCGGCATCGTCATTTGCACTGGGCGCACCTCACTGGTCGACCGCATTGCTGGCTACCGCCAAGGCGGCGCCGACTTTTACCTGACCAAGCCGGTCTCCCCCGACGAGTTGGTGTTGGTACTTCAAAGTCTGGGACGGCGCATGAAAAAAGCCGTTTCCACCGACAGCTGGTCTTTGAGCCTGCGCGACCGCACCTTGCAAGGGCCTTTGCCCGAGCAAAAGTTGCAAATCACCAGCCGGGAAAAAACCCTCTTGGTGGCCCTGATGCAAGCCAAAGACAACACCCTGGACTCTGGCCTGCTGTGCGACCTGTTTGGGGACGAAGATTCTGACCGCTCCATCAGCAAACACTCACTAGAAGAGTTGGTTGCGAGGCTGCGAAAAAAGTTCAAAACCGTGCAAGCCGAAGGGTCTGAGCACGCCATCAAGTCCGTCTGGGGTGTGGGCTACCAGCTTTGCATCCGGGTCAACTTCGTCCATTAACCGACTGCCCCCAGGTTTGCCCTAAACAACCCGCTCCACCAACCAAAATGCGCCCATGGCCATCGCCAGGGTACCGGCCACTCGCTGCCAAACGGCGTCGCCCTGACCAGCAAACAGGCGGCGCAACACCTGCACCATGGCATACAAGGCCAGGGCGACCGCACACTGCCCGGCCTCAATGCCCAGGTTAAAGCCCACAATGCTCCACACCGGGTAGGGGCTCAGGGCAATCAACAGGCTGGAGCCCTCCTCGCGCATGGCAGACGCAAAACCCAAGCCATGCACCAGCCCCAGGCAAAACACCAGCAGCAATTCCCACTGCAAGCGCATCTGCATCCGCAGCAGGTGCAAGGCAGACACCAGCACAATAGACGCGGCAATAGCAGGCTCCACCAAGGCCGCAGACACGCTGACCCAGCCCATGGACGCCAGGCCAAACGTCACGCCATGCGCCACGGTAAATGCGGTGAGCAAGGCCGCCCAACGCCGCACGCTGATGCCGCTGGCCAAAAGCGCCACCAAAAACACGATATGGTCGGCGCCGCCCATGATGTGCTCGAAACCGTGGCGCACAAAATTGGCGACGTGGCGCTGCACCGGGGCAAAGAACTCCAGCCGGGACTGCCCGGGGGACAACAGGCCCACTTCTTGGGCCAGCGTTTTGCCGTCTTGGGTGCGTGATACGTTTATCTTAAGCGTTTCCACCGCCAGCGCGGACGCCCCCAGTGGCGCCACGGGCGCGCGGCTCCACAAACCATAGTCCAGCGTCACCACCGCCGGTACCGACTCCCAGTTGGCGGCGGCAACAACCAGTATTTGCGGGGGCGGCGGCGCAGGCGGCGCCCCGCTCGGTGGCGTGTCGGGCACCTGGCCGGGGGTCAGCACCATCTGGCTCCAAAGCGCCTTGCGCCCGTCACCCTCCAGGACCACGCCGCCTTGCACCTGCGCGATCAACGCAGCTTGGTGGGCCTGGATTTCTGCACGGTCGAGCTGACCGTCTGCGTTGTCATCAGCGCCAACAAGAGCCGCCACGGGGATAGAAATCGCCACAAAAACCTGCTTTCCCGACAGGCTAACGGTGGCGTGGCCGGTTTCCACCACGTGGGCGCTGAGTGCCAGAGGCGCAGCCCACACCGCCCACCGCAACGTGCATACAAGCTTGCGGCGAAGGCCGCGCATCCAGCAGGTAGTCATAAATAAGCAGCGCCGCAGCGCGTTTGCAAGACAAAAGAACCGGGCGCCGACACGTTCAAGCCCTTGCGCAATTGGGTTTACCATGCCGCCACCCGCACAAGAAAACCCTGCCAAAGGCGCCGAATAATAGCCCGTCAAAAGCAGCACACCATCCACCATCGGACCCGAGGCTCCCATGAAAACCGTGAAATCCTTCCCGCGCAAAGTCAAAGAGACGCCCAACCTGTTTATCCCCCTGCCCGACGGCACCCAGCTTGCCGCCCGCCTATGGATGCCCACCGACGCGGCCAAGAACCCGGTGCCGGTGATTCTGGAATACCTGCCCTACCGCAAGCGCGACGGCACCGTGGTGCGCGACGCCCTGACCCACCCCTATCTGGCCGGCCACGGCTACGCCTGCGTGCGGGTGGACATGCGCGGCAACGGAGACTCCGACGGCCTGATGCTCGACGAATACAGCGAGCAAGAACTCAAGGACGCCGAGGACGTCATCGCCTGGCTGGTGGCCCAGCCCTGGAGCACCGCTCGCGTGGGCATGATGGGAATTTCGTGGGGCGGCTTTAACGGCCTCCAGGTGGCCGCACGCCAGCCAAAGGGCCTGGACGCCGTCGTTACCTTGTGCTCCACCGACGACCGCTACAGCGACGACATCCATTTCAAAGGCGGCTGCCTGCTCAGTGAAAACCTGGGCTGGTCGGCCACCATGTTTGGCTATTCGTCGCGCCCGCCAGACCCGGCCTTGGTGGGTGATAAGTGGCGCGCCATGTGGCTGGAGCGGCTTAACGCCGAGCCCCTGCTAGCCATCGACTGGCTGCAGCACCCGCACCGCGACGCCTATTGGAAGCGCGGCTCGGTGTGCGAGGACATTGGCGCCATCAAAGCCGCCGTGCTGGCCGTGGGCGGCTGGAACGACGCCTATACCAATGCCGTGCCGCGCCTTGTGGCCAGCCTGCAATCGCCGGTCAAAGGAATTATTGGCCCTTGGGCGCACAAATACCCGCACTTTGCAGTGCCCGAGCCGCGCATCGGCTTTTTGCAAGAAGCGCTGCGCTGGTGGGACCGCTACCTCAAAGACGCCCCAACCGGCGTGGAGCAGGACCCCGCATTTCGCACCTATGTGATGGACTTGCAGCCCCCGGGCGCGAGCATCAGCCACATCCCGGGCCGCTGGGTGAGCGACCAGGTGTGGCCCGGCGACCACAGCCAGACCCAGCGCCTGTACCTCAACAACACCGGCTTGCAACCCGAGGCTGCGCGCAAGGGCAAAAAAACGATCCAGTCGCCCCAGCACACGGGCGCCGACAGCGGCGAGTACTGCATCATTTGGATGGGCCCCGAGTTTCCAGGCGACCAGCGCCAGGACGACGCGGGCTCGCTCACCTTTGACACAGACGTCTTGACCAAAGGCTTTGACCTGGTGGGTGCGCCAGTGCTGACATTGCAATTCAGCGTGGACCGGCCGGTGGCGCACGTGGCGGTGCGCCTGAACAGCGTGTGGCCCAACGGCGCGGTGTCGCGCCTCACCTACGCGGTGGCCAACCTCACCCATTTGCACGGCAGCAGCAGCCACGAGCACCCCCAGGCGCTGGAGCCCGGCAAGCGCTACACGGTGCAAATCCAGCTCGACGACGTGGCCTACCACGTGCCCAAGGGCCACCAGCTGCGCGTATCAATATCCACCAGCTACTGGCCACTGATTTGGCCCGCGCCCCAGCCAGTGAACCTGACGGTGCACACGGGCGCGAGCTACATCGACATTCCCACGCGCCTGAAGGTGCGCGGCGACAAGGCCCCAACCTTCGCCCCGGCCGAAGGCGCACCGGCGGTGAAGCTGGTAACGATTGACAAACCCTGGAACAAGCGCGAGGTCACCATCAACCAAGCCACCGGCGAGCGGCGCATGACGATCGAGGACGACTTTGGCCGCAGCACCAGCACCGAGCACGGCCTGACCACCTGGGGCCGGGGCCGCGAGAGCTACCGCATCCTTCCGCACGACCCGCTGTCCGCCCGCCAGGAATGCCACTGGTCCATGGAAACCGCGCGCGGCGACTGGGTCACCCGCACCGAAACCTATTCCGCCATGAGCGCCAGCGCCACCCACTGGCACATCACCGGCCGCCTGGAAGCCTATGAGGGCGACAAACAGATTTTGGTGCGCACCTGGGACAAGAAGATCAAGCGCCAGCTGCTGTAACGATGCTCCGCTAGCGGAGGATTCCCAGGCAGGGGCCGCTCCTATGGAGCCGCAGTCTCCATGCGCAGGCGCCGCGCCGCGTCTTCGGCGCGGGCGTCGTCAATCTCGCGCAGCACCCCGCCCACGTCTACCGCAGCCGTTGAATGCGCAAACCGACCGGTAAGCGGCGTGTCGTTCGTCAACAAGCCGGCCTGGTACAGGCTCCAGATCTCGGGGCCAAAGTCGGTGGTCAGCAGCGCCGGGGCGAACTGGCCAAAAAAATCGCGCAAATTCTGCACATCGCGCAGCAGCATGCGCTGGGCGTGGTTGTTGCCCGCAGCGTCCACAGCCTGCGGCAGGTCGATGATGACCGGCGTGTCCACGCCGTTCACATGCGCCAACAAAATGTTGAATTCGGACAAATCGCCGTGCACCACCCCGGCGCACAGCATGCGCACCACTTCGGCAACCAGCATGGCGTGGTGGGCCAGCGCCTGCTCGGGTGTGAAGGCCACGTCGTTAAGACGCGGAGCGGCGTCGCCGTGGGCGTCGGTCACCAGCTCCATGAGCAGCACGCCTTCAAAGAAGTTGTAGGGCTGGGGCACGCGCACCCCGGCGGCGGCCAGCCGGTACAAGGCGTCCACCTCGGCGCTTTGCCAAGCCGCCTCTTGGGCCTGGCGGCCAAACTTGGTGCCCTTGGCCATAGCGCGGCCCTGACGTGAGTTTTTGACCTTGCGGTTTTCGGTGTAGTCCACCGCCTGGCGAAAGCTGCGGTTGGTGGCTTCTTTGTAAATCTTGGCGCAACGCGTCTCGTCGCCGCAGCGCACCACGTAGACCATGGCTTCTTTGCCGCTCATGAGCTGGCGTACCACGGTGTCGATCAGACCTTCGTCAACGAGGCTCTGGAGTCTGGGGGGTGCTTTCATGGAAGCCATTTTGCGCCCGATGGCCACAAAAAAACCCACGCTTCAGGCCAGAAGGTGGGTTGCTTGGGGCTTGCTGTGTTGCAAGCCCATTTACCTGGTGCCGATTATCGGATTCGAACTGATGACCTACCGCTTACAAGGCGGTTGCTCTACCAACTGAGCTAAATCGGCACGGGTCGGATTCTAACGCAGCACCTCGGCATAGACGGGTGCGCGCAGGGCTTAAATGCCCCTACTTCACCCGTGTCAGCGACGGCCGTGGGCCGGTGGGCTTGGGGTCTGGCGTAGGACTTGGGTCGTCTGACGAAACGACTTCAAATGCCGGTGTTGCGGGCAGGGGTAGCGGGGCTACTTTGGGGCCGGTACCTGGCTTGGCGCCTGCGGATGCAGTGTCGTCCGCGGCCTCTACAGGGAAGGTCATTCCTTGGCCATTTTCCCGCGCGTATATGGCCGAAACACGACCCAAAGGTACACAGATATCCCGTGCCACCCCACCGAAACGGGCCTTGAATTCGATGTAGTCGTTACCCAACACCAAGCCACTGGTGGCGCCAAGACTGAGATTGAGAACGATCTCCCGGTTTTGCACAAACTCCTGCGGCACACGCACACTGGCATCGACCGCAACCACAATAAAGGGCGTGCACTGGTTGTCGACACACCAGTCATACATGGCGCGAACCATGTAGGGACGGGTCGATGTGGTCGCTGGCGTTTGCGTCATGGCGCGGGCCGCTCTTACTTGCGCATGACTTTCTCGGACGGCGTGAGCGCCTCGATGTATGCGGGGCGCGAAAAAATACGTTCCGCGTACTTCAACAGCGGCGCGGCGTTCTTGCTCAAGTCGATGCCGTAGTACTCCAGGCGCCACAGCAAGGGGGCAATGGCCACGTCGAGCATAGAGAAGTTCTCGCCCATCATGAACTTGTTTTTCAGGAACACGGGGGCGAGTTGCGTGAGCCGGTCGCGAATATGTGAGCGGGCTTTCTCCAAAGCTTTGTCATTGCCCTTGGCGGTGCTGCGCGCCTCCAAGGTGGTGACATGTACGAACAGCTCTTTTTCGAAATTGAGCAAAAACAGACGTACACGGGCCCGGTCGACCGGATCGCCAGGCATGAGCTGGGGGTGAGGGAAACGCTCGTCAATGTATTCATTGATGATGTTGGACTCGTACAAGATCAGGTCGCGCTCGACCAGGATAGGGACCTGGCCGTAGGGGTTCATGACGTTGATGTCTTCGGGCTTGTTGTACAAGTCCACGTCGCGGATTTCGAAGTCCATGCCTTTTTCGAACAGAACAAAACGGCAGCGGTGAGAGAAAGGGCAGGTTGTTCCTGAATACAGCACCATCATTGCGGGAGACTCCTAAAAAATAAAAAGAGTGGGTTGCGCTCGGCAAGCCCACACTGTGGCCCGTGGCAGGCCCGCGAACGGGCTCCCACACACGATCTTCAGCACGACTTATTTGACGTCTTTCCAGTACGCCGCATTCAAGCGCCAGGTAAACACCGTCATAACGGTCAAGAACAACAAGACCCACACACCCACTTGCACGCGCTTGTTGGCTGAGGGCTCGGACATCCACTGCAAATAGCCCACCAAGTCGCCCACAGCTTCGTCGTACTGCAGGGGCGTCATGGTGCCGGGGCTGATCTGCTCCCAACCTTTGAATACATCCACTTCATGCCCGTGCACCGTTTCCTTAGCGTAAACCGCCGCGCGTTTGCCTTGCAATTCCCACAAAGCATGGGGCATGCCCACATTGGGAAACGCCAGGTTGTTCCAACCGGTGGCTTTGGTGTCATCCACGTAATAGGTACGCAGATAGGTATAGAGGTAGTCCGCCCCCGTTCCCTGGGCGCCCGAACGGGAACGCGCGATCACCGTCAGGTCAGGTGGGTTGCCGCCAAACCACTCTTTGGCCTGGCGCGGGTCACTGGCAACCTTCATGGTTTCACCCACTTTGTCTGTGGTGAACAAGAGGTTGTCTTTGATTTGTTGCTCGGTCAGACCAATGTCTTTCAGGCGGTTAAAACGCATGAACGCCGCCGCGTGGCAATTTAAGCAATAGTTGACAAACAGTTTGGCGCCGTTTTGCATCGCCGCCATATCGGTTGTGTTGTTGGGCGCCTTGTCCCATGCAATGCCGCCGGTATTGGCCTGCACGCCCGAAACCAGGGCCAATGCAGTAATCAAGCTGAGTGCAAATTTTTTCATTTTTTGGAAACTCCGGCTCAATGGGCAGCAAAGGTGACGCGGTTTGGCACCGCCTTGGTCTGGCCCATCTGGCTCCACCAAGGCATCAGCAAAAAGAAACCGAAGTAAAACAAGGTGCCCACTTGCGATACGCGCTCACCGATGGCCGACGGGGGCTGCACCCCAAGATAGGCCAGCACAATGAAATTGACCACGAAAATGCCATACATGTATTTGTGCCAATTTGGACGGTAGCGAATCGATTTGACTGCGCAGTTGTCCAGCCAAGGCAAGAAGAACAAAATGACTACGGCACCACCCATGATCACCACGCCCCAGAATTTAGCGTCGATGGACAGCATCATGGCGGTGACCACGGCAGCGGCACCCACGATGACGATCTTGAAGACCGCAGGCATCTTGATCTTGAACACGCTCAACGCGGCAGCTCCGACCACGCAGGCGATCAGTACCAGCACCATTTCGCTTGTGATGGCACGCAGCATCGAGTAGTACGGCGTGAAGTACCAGACCGGCGCAATATGCAATGGTGTTTTGAGCGGATCCGCCGGGATGAAATTGTTGTACTCCAGGAAGTAACCACCGAACTCCGGCGCAAAGAAGATGATGGCAGTAAACACCATCAAGAACATGCTGACGGCAAAAATGTCGTGCACAGAGTAGTAGGGATGGAAGGGAATTCCATCCAACGGGTGGCCGTCGGGGCCCTTGGTCGCCTTGATTTCAACGCCGTCGGGATTGTTGGAGCCCACTTCGTGCAAAGCGATGATGTGCGCAGCCACCAGACCCAGCAGCACCAAGGGCACCGCAATTACATGGAAACTGAAAAATCGGTTCAGCGTAGCGTCGCCCACCACATAGTCGCCGCGAATCAGCAAAGCGAGGTCCGGGCCCACAAAAGGCACGGCGGCAAACAAATTCACGATCACCTGAGCACCCCAGTAGCTCATTTGCCCCCAGGGCAGCAAATAGCCCATGAAGGCCTCAGCCATGAGACACAGGAAAATGCCGCACCCAAACAGCCAGACCAGCTCGCGCGGCTTGCGGTAGCTGCCGTAAATCAGCCCACGGAACATGTGCAGGTACACCACGATGAAAAAGGCGGATGCACCCGTTGAGTGCATATAGCGGATCAGCCAGCCCCATGGCACGTCGCGCATGATGTATTCGACCGAACCAAACGCCAGCGCGGCGTCGGGCTTGTAATGCATGACCAAAAATATGCCGGTGACAATCTGAATCACCAGAACCAGCAGGGACAGCGACCCAAAAATGTAGAAAAAGTTGAAGTTCTTGGGCGCGTAGTATTCGCCCAAGTGCTCGTTGTACAACTTGCTCAAGGGGAAGCGGTTGTCAACCCAGTTAAGCAACTTAGCGCCAGCTGGGGCGTTTGGGGAAATTTGTTTCATTTCAGCCATGGTGAGCTCCGCTTCAGGCCTTGGTGTCTTCACCGATCAGCAAACGGCTGTCGGAGAGGTACATATGGGGCGGGATTTCTAGGTTGTCCGGTGCCGGCTTGTTCTTGTACACACGCCCAGCCATGTCGAAGGTTGACCCGTGGCAGGGGCACAAAAAGCCACCCTTCCAATCGTCGGGCAGCGAGGCCTGAGCGCCAAGCTGAAATTTGTCCGATGGCGAACAACCCAAATGGGTACAAATGCCCACAGCCACAAGGAATTCGGGCTTGATGGAGCGGCCTTCGTTGCGCGCGTACACCGGCGTGAACTCATCTTGCTTCCGCTTGGAATCCGGATCGGCCAGTTCGCCAGCCAGCGAACCTAGCACCGCGAGTTGCTCGGGCGTACGCCGCACGATCCAGACCGGTTTTCCACGCCACTCGACGGTGACCTTCTCGCCCGGCTTGATGGCGGAGATGTCCACCTCAACAGCTGCACCGGCGGCTTTGGCACGCTCGGATGGCTGAAAAGTACTGACAAAAGGCACTGCGGTTGCCGCAGCACCTGCGATACCAGCGCACGTGGAGGCAATGATCCAAGTCCGCTTACTGGGGTCGTTCGGCTTGGTGCCGACGAGGGTGTCGCTCATGAGAATCCTCAGTAAAAATCACTATAAGGGGAGCCTTGGATTGTAGCTGACCTGAAAACGGCTGCTGGGCGGTTGCAAAGGGCCGAATTTAGGCCATCAACACCCATTGCCGGGCCATGCGGATGGAAGCCAACAGGCTTGAAGGGTCGGCGACACCACGACCTGCGATGTCAAATGCGGTACCGTGGTCGGGACTGGTGCGAACAAAGGGCAGGCCCAAAGTCACATTTACGCCGTTTTCGACGCCGAGGTATTTAACAGGAATAAGGCCCTGGTCGTGGTACATGGCGACCACAGCGTCAAATTCACCGATTTCGCCCTGTTTTGCACGTGCGCGCATGAAAACCGTGTCTGGCGCCCACGGCCCGCTGGCGTCACACCCCTGGGCCCTGGCTGCAGCAACGGCGGGGGCAATGGTGTTGCGTTCCTCGTCGCCAAACAAGCCGCCTTCTCCGGCGTGTGGGTTTAAGCCAGCCACCGCGATGCGCGGTACGCGGCCCAAGGGAACACGCAGGGCGTGGTGGGTCATCACAATGGTTTGTAGCACCTGCTCAAAGCCCACGGCTTCGATAGCGTGGTGCAGTGAAAGGTGAATGCTCACCAGCACGGTGCGCAACTCGCCGTTGGCCAGCATCATGCGCACCGGCAGCGCCGACACCGGCAATCCCAGGTGCATGGCGGCAAGCTCCTGCAGCATTTCCGTATGGCCCGGGTAGCGGTTGTAAGGCGCGCCGGCGGCTCCCAGTGCTTCTTTGTGCAAGGGCGCGGTAACCACGGCCGCCACCTCACCGCGCAGAGCGCTATTTGCCGCCCAAGCCACACAGCGCCCGGCAAACTCCCCGGCTAAGGCGCTTACCTGTCCCACCACAACCGGCTGCAAGGGCGCGCCCACTTGCATTACCGCCAGGCACCGGGGCGGGAGCGCGCACGCCTGTTCCGGATGCGTAATCTGTGCCACGGGCCAGGGTACCGCATCTACCGATGCAATAAGGCTCAAGGCCTGGCGCATGGTGGCCACGTCGCCTGCAACAAAACAATTGCGCAAAAGCGCAGGATCGCTGACAAAGGCCTTGGCAATGATCTCCGGGCCAATGCCCGCAGCGTCCCCCAAGGTAATGGCAATGGGTTTGGCGCCAGTGGGGATCGATTCAGGCAGGTTGGCAGAAGAATTATTCATGTAAATACAGAAACAGACCTTCGGAAAAAGGCGCGATGTTAGGCGGGGTTGTCAATATCGAGATACACATGGGACAGGCCTAACTGCTCGGCCACGTGCTGCGCCAAAGCCGGCGCGCCATAGCGCTCGCTGGCATGGTGGCCGCAGGCAATAAAGCTCACACCGCATTCGCGCGCGTAATGCGCCTGGGGCTCAGAAATCTCTCCCGTGATAAATACGTCCACACCGGCGGCAATGGCCGCTTCAAAATACCCCTGTGCACCGCCGGTGCACCATCCGATGCGCCGCACGGGGCTTTCATTGGCTTGGACCAACACCACAGCGCGCCCCAGCACCGACTGCACATGGTTAGCCAGCGCAAGCGCATCGTGGAAACCGTGTGCGCCAGGCGCCCCCATCCAACCGAGTTGCTGATCGCCAAAACGCCCCTGCGCCACCAACCCCAAACGCTGCCCCAATTGGGCGTTGTTGCCCAGCGTCTCATGCGCGTCGAGCGGCAGGTGGTAGGCAAACAAATGCACATCGTTGGCCAATAACCGGGCCAGGCGCTGGCGCAACCAGCCGTTTATGCGACCGTCATGGCCACGCCAAAACAGACCGTGGTGCACCACGATGGCATCGGCGTCGTGCGCAATGGCCGCGTCAATCAGCGCCAGACTGGCCGTCACACCCGAGGCGATTTTTCGAATCGGGCGTCGGCCCTCGACCTGCAAACCGTTTGGACAGTAGTCTTTGAAGCGATCGGGCTCGAGCAGCGCGTCGAATGCATGGAGCAATTCAAGATGGTGGGGCATAGAAACAGCTCGGTTACGAAGGTCAGGTAGGTAAGCGGGTTGGAGGCGGCAAGCGCAGGCCGCGTAAGGGCAAAGCCCTGCTGCCGACGATTATCGACTGCCCTACCAGTCGCCGCAGGCAAGGGACGGGACCTGAGTCCTTACCGAGGATAGAAATTTCACTTGCCCCCTACAATTTGTGCGGTGGCGCCAAACCGGTCGCTGTGTTGTGGAAGAAGTGGCAATGAAGCGTTTTTGGCTGTTGTTTTCCCAAAGTACCACCGTCTTGCTGGCCGCATATTTTGTGGTTTTGACGCTCAAGCCGGCTTGGTGGGAGCCCCATGATGGCAGCGCCTTGGCGCTGAGCCAGGCGCCAGGATTGCGCAGCCAGGATGCGCCCTTGGGCAGCTTTCGCCTGGCGGCACGCAAAGCCGCCGATGCCGTGGTGAGTATCAACACCGGCAAAACCAAACCGGCTGCGCCCGGCTCCGTGGACCCCTGGAATCGTTTTTTCTTTGGCGCGCCCGACGCCCACCCGGACACAGAACCGTCTGGGGGCATGGGCAGTGGCGTCATCGTCAGCCCCAAAGGGTACATCCTGACCAACAACCACGTAGTGGAAGGCGCAGACACGATTGAAGTGGTGCTCAACGACCGGCGCCGCGCGCGCGCCAAAGTGGTGGGTACCGACCCTGACAGCGACCTGGCAGTCCTGAAAATCGAGCTCGATGCACTCCCCGTGATGGTGCTAGGTGACTCTGACACGGCGCAAGTAGGCGACCAGGTGTTGGCCATCGGCAACCCGTTTGGCGTGGGGCAAACCGTCACCGGCGGCATCGTCAGCGCCCTAGGGCGCAACCAACTGGGCATCAACACCTTCGAAAACTTTATTCAAACCGACGCTGCGATCAATCCCGGCAATTCGGGCGGCGCTTTGGTGGACAGCAACGGCAACCTGCTGGGCATCAACACGGCGATTTATTCGCGCTCGGGGGGCAGCTTGGGCATTGGCTTTGCCATACCCGTGTCCACTGCCAAACAGGTGCTGGAGAGCATTGTTCGGGACGGGCAAGTCACGCGGGGCTGGATTGGCGTGGAGCCCAACGACCTGTCTCCCGAACTCAGCCAGGCCTTTGGGATCCGGGCGCATTCGGGCGTCATCGTGACCGGGGTGCTCCAAGGCGGCCCTGCGGCGCAGGCCGGTATGGCGCCGGGCGACGTGATCGTAGCCATTGGCGGGGTACCGGTGGAGGACGTCGCACAGTTGCTTACCAGAGTAGCTGCATTGAAGCCCGGTGTGGCCACCGCATTCGCTTTGGAACGAAAAAGCCAGACCCTGAAAATGAGCGTGATACCGGGAACCCGCCCTAAGCCGCCCAAACCCTTGCACTAAAACGGCCGTCCAATTCAGTGAGCGGCGTTACCGGTCAGGGCGAGGTGCCAGGTCCCGCAGGGTCAGCGGTTGGGGCCTCCTCAGGAGGCGCCTGTGTGTGGCGAATGAAAATTTGGGCCGCCCAGATACCAACCTCATACAAGATGCACATCGGCACCAGCAGGGCCAGCATGGACACCGGGTCTGGCGGTGTTACCAAACCCGCCACCGCTGCTGCGGCAACAATAAAGTAGGTCCGAAAACTCTTGAGCTGGGTCACCGTCACGACACCCAGGCGCGCCAAAATCACCACGACGATGGGCACCTCAAAGGCAACGCCGAAGGCGATAAACATCGTAATCACGAAGTCCAAGTAGGCTTCAATATCTGGACTTACTGCCACCGAGGCCGGTGCCATCTTTTGGATCGCCGGAAAAGCTTGTCCAAAAACAAAAAAGTAGCAAAAAGCCGCCCCTGCATAAAACAACACGGTGCTGGCAGCCACCAGGGGCATCACCAGCTTCTTCTCGTGCTTGTACAAACCCGGCGCGACAAATGCCCATACCTGGTAAAGAATCCAAGGCAGCGACACCGCAATGGCTGCCATCACAGAGACTTTGATCGGCACCAAAAACGGTGACACCACGCCCACGGCAATCATTTTCGACCCCTCGGGCAAGGCCCTTACCAAAGGCATCGCCAGGTAGTCATATAGCTTGGAAGGTCCTGGGAAAATTACCAAAACCAAAAATACCCCCGCGATGCCATAGACCGCCCGTAATAAACGGTCGCGCAACTCAAACAGGTGCTGGACAAAAGGCTGCTCAGTGCCAGCGAGTTCGTCGGTTTTAGAGCCGGAATCGTTCATGAATGACTTTGGGGTACGCGAAAACGGGCCACACGCGCAGCACCGGACAAGGCCTTCACACGGGTTCCAGAACGGGCCTTGTACCAAACGGGGGTGGCGCTGATTTTCGCGCGCCAGCGTTTTTTCACCGGCCGGGCCATCGAGTAATACGGCAGCGGCTCGCTAACGGTTTCGGGTAGCAGCGCCTGGGCCCAGTTGTTGTCAATGTCCTTGACGGCGGTTTCCACCGAGCTTTCGGCGGCACGGGTGGCCGCTTCCATCTCTTCCTTCATCTTTTTCAAGTCGTCAAGCTCCACCGAGCGGCTGACCTCGGCCTTGACGTCAGCCACATATCGGCGCGCGCGACCGATGAGAGTGCCAACCGTCCTGGCAAGGCCTGGCAACTTTTCTGGACCAATTACGATCAATGCGATGCCGCCCACGATCGCGAGCTTGGTGATGCCAATATCAAACACTTAGTGCCATTTCAAGGTTGCACAGCTCCAGCCAAAACATTCAATGCTTGGCCTTGGCTTCCACGTCAATGGTCTCTTTGGCAGCGCTGGAGTTGGCGGCGACTTGTTGTGCGGGCGCTGCCGGGTCAGCTGCCTTTTCACCGCCGTCTTTCATGCCATCCTTGAAGCCCTTCACGGCACCACCCAGATCACCGCCAATGTTACGCAGCTTTTTGGTACCAAAAATCACCACGATGATCACCAAAAATATGATCAGATGCGTTGTTGACAATCCCATACGATTCTCCTTTGAAGTACTGGAATTCTAGTCGCCGCCCATACGGAGAGCGCCGAGTTCAGAATTTAACCACGCAACCAAGGGCGCGGGCCACCCATAATATGAAAATGGAGATGACGCACTTCTTGGCCGCCCTCGGCTCCCGTATTGGTCACTAGGCGAAAGCCTCCCTCAGGATAAGGCCTGCAACCTGCCTGCAATGCCAGCACCGGCACTAGGGCCATCATTCGGCCCATCAGGGCCGCGTGCGCCGGGGTCACTTGCGCCATTGATGCAATGTGGGCCTTGGGAATCAGCAGGAAATGCACCGGCGCCCAAGGCGAGATATCGTGAAAGGCGTATAACTCGTTGTCCTCGTACACCATGCGCGAAGGAATCTGCTTAGCAACAATTTTGCAAAACAGGCAATCAGGGTCGTGATCAGCGCGGTGGTCGGTCATAAGACAGGCAAAAAAGTTAATCAGAAATACAAAACTCGGTCTTTAGCCGCCCTGCGCGTCGCGCAGCACCGCCTTGCGCAGCGCCTTTTCCTCAATGCCACTGGTACCGGCGCGGCGCTGGAGTTCGGCGATTACGTCGGTCGGGCTCAGGTCGTAGTGGGCCAGGGCGATCAGGCAGTGGAACCACAAATCGGCAACCTCATTAACAATTTTGCCTTTGTCGCCGCCGTGGTCGGTGTCCTTGGCTGCCATCACCACCTCGGTCGCCTCTTCGCCGATCTTCTTCAGAAACGCGTCCGGGCCTTTGTGTAGCAGGCGCGCCACATAACTCGCTGCGGGGTCGCCGCCGTTGCGCGCCTTTCGGCTTTCGATCACGGCGGCCAGGCTCGCCAAGGCGTCCTGTGAAGAGCTTGTCAAAGCGGGTGCGGGGGCAGTCATGGAGTCACTTGTAGATGGAATCAGGATTTTTCAGGACCGGGTCCACTGCATGCCATCGGCCGTCTTTCAGGACACTGAAAAAGCAGCTATGGCGCCCAGTGTGGCAGGCGATGCCCGGAGTATGCCCTTGCTGGGTGACGGTCAGCAACACCACGTCGGCGTCGCAGTCGACGCGAATTTCATGCACCAGTTGCACATGGCCGGACTCTTCGCCCTTAAACCAGAGCTTGTTGCGCGAGCGGCTGAAATACACGGCGCGGCCCAGTTCAGCGGTCTTTTGTAGCGCCTCACGGTTCATCCAGGCAAACATCAGCACGTCTTTGCTGCCCTGCTCTTGCGCAATCGCGGGCACCAGGCCTTGGGCGTCCCATTTGATCTCGTCCAACCAGCTCATGGTCAGTCCAGTCGCACGGGAATACCGCGCTCGGCCATGCGCATTTTGGCCTGGCCCACGGTGAATTCGCCGTAATGAAAAATGCTGGCCGCCAGCACGGCGTCTGCGCCACCCATGCTCACGCCGTCGGCCAGGTGGTCCAAGGTGCCCACGCCGCCTGAGGCGATCACCGGCACGGGCACCGCGTCTGCCACGGCGCGGGTCAACTCCAGGTCAAAACCACTTTTGGTGCCGTCTCGGTCCATGCTGGTAAGCAAAATCTCGCCCGCGCCCCGACGCGCCATCTCGGTAGCCCAGGCCACGGCGTCCAAGCCGGTGTTTTGCCGACCACCGTGGCTGAACACGTCCCAGCCCGGGCCACGCAGTTGCAGCGCCTCGCCCACGCGGCGCTTGGCGTCAATAGCCACCACGATGCATTGGGCGCCGTATTTGTGCGAAGCGTCTGCTATCACCTGGGGCTTGGCAATCGCTGCCGAGTTGAAGCTCACCTTGTCGGCCCCGGCGTTGAGCAGACGGCGCACGTCGTCCACCGTACGCACCCCGCCGCCCACGGTGAGCGGAATAAATACCTGCGAGGCCACGGCCTCGATGATGTGCAAAATGACATCGCGCGCGTCGCTGGTGGCGGTAATGTCCAGAAAAGTTAGTTCGTCAGCGCCTTGGTCGTTGTAGCGCGCCGCGATTTCTACCGGATCGCCAGCGTCGCGCAGTTCGACAAAGTTCACACCCTTGACGACGCGTCCACCGGTGACGTCTAGGCAAGGAATGATGCGTTTTGCCAGCATGTTTCAGTCTCCCAGCAGGCAAAACCGCTGCCAACCTTGCCAATGGGCGGCCGGAGCCACGCTGATCGGGGCAAATACCTGCGCAGCTTCCACGCACAAAAAGTGCGAAAAGCCGTCGCTCGGCAAATCGGCCATGGCAGCGCACTTTTCGCGTCCAGGGTTCCAGACCACGCTGTTCGCCCAGCTAGCGCTTTGGCTGATTTCCAAGCACTTTGCGCCATCCTGCAATTGCAAGGCAGCAGGTGCTGCGCCGTAGACGCGGTCAAATTCACCGTCAAATTGCAGTACACCGGAACCGCTAGCGTGGTGGTCGGTGAGCCCGTCCCATTCGGGCTGACCCTCCAACCCGTGCAGACGGGTCTGCCCAATGTCGGCCACGGCCAGGTAGCTGTGCAAGGCGCCCGTGAACTGCAAGGGCCGGGTGTCGGTGTTGTGGACCGTGAGCGTCACCGCCAACTCCCCCGGCAACAGCGCCACTCGCAGGCGCGCCTCAAAGCGCGGTTGCCAAATGGCAAGGGTCTGGGCGCTCCAGGTCAGGGTGAAATCCTGCTGCACGTGCTCGTCTTGCACCACGGACTGGCCCACTTTCCAGGCGCTGTTGCGGGCGAAACCGTGCTTGGGCAGGCTGCCGCGCTGGTTGAACTGCGGGAAACACACCGGTATGCCGCCCCGGATGGCGCCCTGGCCATCCCATTGGTTGCGCGGGCTTAGGTACAGGCGCTCGCTTCCCGCTGCCTGCCAAGACACCACGTGCGCGCCTTGCAAAGCCACCCACACCGTGTCGCCATCGGCCAAGGTGAGGCGCTGGCCGGGCTGGCCGTACTGGGCTTCACTGCGGCACAGCGAGCCGCCTTCAGCCATTGATTTCGTCAGCGCGGGCTTGTCCGGCCGCAAAGTCGAGGTCGCCGGTATAAATGGCGCGTCCGCAAATGACGCCCTGGACACCATCGTCCTCTACTGCGCACAGGGCCTCGATATCGGCCAGGTTGCTCAGGCCGCCGGAGGCGATGACGGGAATCGACAAGGCCTGGGCCAATTTGACCGTGGCCTCGATATTGATTCCACTGAGCATGCCGTCGCGGCCGATATCGGTGTAGATGATGGATTCAACACCGTAGTCTTCAAATTTTTTACCCAAATCCACCACGTCGTGGCGGGTGAGCTTGCTCCAGCCGTCGGTGGCAACCTTGCCGTCACGGGCGTCCAGTCCGACGATGATATGGCCACCAAAAGCGGTGCAGGCGTCTTGCAGAAAACCCGGATTTTTGACCGCCGCCGTGCCAATGATGACGTAGCGCAAACCGGCGTCAAGGTAGCGCTCGATCGTGTCGAGATCACGAATGCCGCCACCGAGTTGCACATCGACTTCGCTACCTACCTCTTTCAAAATCTTGCGGATCGCCATCTCGTTCTTTGGGTGCCCGGCAAAAGCGCCGTTCAAATCCACCAGATGCAAGCGCCGCGCTCCTTTGTCCACCCAACTGCGCGCCATGAACGCCGGGTCTTCGCCGAAGGTGGTGGATTGGTCCATATCGCCCTGTTTGAGGCGAACGCAGTGGCCGTCTTTGAGGTCAATCGCGGGAATTAACAGCATGGTGCTTGGGCAGTGAGTGAAGAAATTAGCAAATAAGAAAGGGGGTCACGGGTTCCAGCGCAAAAAATTACGATACAGGGCCAGACCTTGCTTGGCGCTTTTTTCGGGATGGAACTGGGTGGCAAAAATATTATCGCGCGCAATTGCCGAGCTAAAGCGCGAACCGTAGTCGGTTTCGCCCACGCTGTGGTGCGCATCAGACGGTTTAGCGTAGTAACTGTGCACAAAATAGAAGTAACTCCCGTCGGGCACCTCGCCCCAGACCGGGTGCGGCGCATGACCATGGTTGTTGCGCCAGACCTGGTTCCAGCCCATTTGCGGGACTTTGAACCGGCTGCCATCGGCCTGCAGTTGGCCGTTCAGGTCAAACTTGACCACATTGCCCGGCATCAAACCCAGGCAATGCGTGTCCAGCTCCTCACTGTGTTCCAGCAGCATTTGCATGCCCACGCACACGCCCATGAGTGGCTTGTGGGCAGCGGCATGTAAAACCGCAGGCAGCATGCCCGAGTCGTGCAACTCACGCATGCAGTCGCGCATGCCGCCCTGGCCGGGTAGCACCACGCGGTCGGCGTCCATGACTTCTTGCGGGGTACGCGCCCAGACCGCCTGTACGCCCACGTGCTCGGCCGCGTGCATCACCGCCTGGGTAACGGAGCGCAAATTGCCCATGCCGTAATCGACGATGGCGACGGTTTTCATGGCAAACGCACGGTGGCTGACAGGGGCTAGAGCGAACCCTTGGTGGAGGGAATGGATTCGGGGGCGCGCGGGTCGTATTCGAGTGCGCTGCGCAGGGCGCGGGCGAAGGCTTTGAACACCGTTTCGGCCTGGTGGTGGGCGTTGTCGCCCTTGAGATTGTCAATATGCAGCGTGACCCCGGCGTGGTTGACAAAGCCCTGGAAAAACTCGTGCGTGAGTTGGGTGTCAAAGCCGCCGATGCTGCCACTGGTAAATGGAATGTTCATGGTCAGGCCGGGGCGGCCGGAGAGGTCGATCACCACACGCGACAACGCCTCGTCCAAGGGCACATAGGCGTGGCCGTAGCGGCGGATGCCCTTTTTGTCGCCCACGGCCTTCAAAACGGCCTGGCCCAGGGTGATGCCCACATCTTCGACCGTGTGATGACCGTCGATGTGCAGGTCGCCTTCGGCCTCAATGTCAAGGTCTATCAGGCCGTGGCGGGCAATCTGGTCGAGCATGTGGTCAAAGAATCCGATACCGGTGGACAAGCGCGAGTGGCCGCTGCCGTCGAGATTCACTTTGACATGGATGCGCGTTTCGGCGGTATTGCGCGCCACCTCGGCGGTGCGCGGGGGGCGGGATGCGCCGGCAGGGGATCCAGGCACTTCGATCAATGCGTGTTGGGTCATAAAGAGGCCTCCAATGCCGCAAGCAGCAGCGTATTTTCGTCGGCAGTGCCCACGGTCAGCCGCAGGCAGTCGGCCAGCAGCGGGTGCATTGTAGAAACGTTCTTTACCAGCACGCCGCGTGCGCGCAGGGCAGCGAACACCTGGGTGGCGGCGTCCGTACCCGCGCGCGCGGCCACGCGCACCAGCACCATATTGGCGTCACTGTCCCACACCGCAAGCCCGGGCAACTGGCGCAACGCCCTCAGCAGGCGGGTGCGCTGGGCACAAATTTCCTGGGCTTGGGCGGCAAAGGCGTCAGCGTGCTCCAGCGCAAAAAGGGCGCATTCGCAGTTGAGCACGCTGATGTTGTAGGGCGGGCGCACCTTGTCCAGCTCCGACACCAGAGCCTGAGGGCCGATCAAATAGCCTAAGCGCACACCGGCCAGACCAAACTTGCTTAGGGTGCGCATCAGCAACACGTGGGTGTGGGCCTGCGGCTGGGCCTGGATGGTGTCGAGGTAGCTGCGGCTGGCAAAAGGCTGGTAGGCCTCGTCCAGCACCACCAGGCTGTCAGTCTTGGCAGCAGCGGCGATGACCTGGGCCATATCAGCCTCGTTCCACAGATTGGCGGTGGGGTTGTTCGGGTAGGCCAGATAGACGATGGCGGGCTGGGTATCTGCGATAGCCGCAAGCATGGCCGGCATATCGAGCGCAAAGTCGGCAGTCAAGGGCACGCCGACAAAGTCCAGGCCCTGGAGTTGCGCGCTCATGGCGTACATCACAAAACCGGGAACGGGCGCCAGCACCGCTGGCCGCTTACCGGTTGCAGGGTCGGCACCCACGGCGCACGCCAGCGCGAGCAGGGAAATCAGCTCGTCCGAACCATTGCCTAAGATCACCTCGCAGCCCGCTGGCATCTGCGCGTACTGCGCGAGGGCGTCGCGCAAGTCCTGCACTCGGACACCGGGGTAGCGGTTCAGCGCCACCACACCCAGGCGCGCGCCCAAAGCGGCTTGCAGCTCAGGGCTCAAGCGGTACGGATTTTCCATGGCATCAAGCTTGACCATGCCTTGCGGGTCTTGCACGGCGTAGGCGTGCATGGCGCGCACGTCGGGGCGGATACGCCGGGCCACCAGGGCTTCGGAGGTCAGCGCACTGGTCATTCGAGCCTCATTTCTGCCGCGCGGGCGTGGGCTTGCAGGCCTTCGCCGTAGGCCAGCTCGGCGGCGATGGGCCCGAGCACACGGGCACCAGCGGCGCTGACTTCGATCAGG
>Ga0214919_10001977_pt1 | contig 32827 bp, 55 predicted proteins | sample LL1503_MetaG_FD_177994 | JGI IMG/M metagenome (GOLD analysis project Ga0214919, IMG submission 177994) | Freshwater microbial communities from Lake Lanier, Atlanta, Georgia, United States - LL-1503 | ecosystem: Environmental > Aquatic > Freshwater > Lake | place: USA: Georgia | collected... | reverse complement strand
TTAGCTTCTTTACACAGGGTGACATTGATGTTGCTGGTGGCTATGTAAAGAACTATCTACCATACTTCAAACAACCAGAAGTACGTATGATGTTGCTTGGCTTTGCCGCTAGAGAAGCATTGCACGTTGCCGCATACTCACATCTGATTGAAACGTTGGGTCTACCTGACACAACATATAACGAATTCTTAGCGTATCAAGAAATGAAAGACAAGCATGATTATGTGCTAGACATTTCAGATAAGAATGGCGACTTGCAATCTACTGCTACTCACATTGCAGTATTTTCAGCATTCACAGAAGGTATGCAGTTGTTCTCTTCATTTATCATGCTGTTGAACTTTCCACGCATGGGCAAGATGAAAGGTATGGGACAGATTATTACTTGGTCAATTGTTGATGAAACGCAACATGCAGAGTCTATGATTAAACTTTTTAGAACGTTTGTTCAAGAGAATAATGAAATTTGGAATGACGAACTCAAATCAAAAATTTATACTATCGCAGAACGAATGGTAGAGTTAGAAGATAAATTTATTGACTTAGCTTTTGGCATTAGTCATATGGAAGGTCTTACTTCAGAAGAAGTTAAAAAGTACATTCGCTATATTGCAGACAGGCGCCTTATCAGCCTTGGGTTGAAGGGCATATTTAAAGTTAAAAAGAATCCATTACCTTGGGTTGAAGAAATGATTAACGCACCAACGCATACTAATTTCTTTGAGAACAGAGCAACCGATTATGCAAAGGGTGCTACAAAAGGCGATTGGGCAGATGTTTGGGGTAAAGCTAGTTGAAAACCAATCAAATTTTAAATTGTACAATTGTTGGTGGGGGAAGTTCAGCTTGGTTAACTGCCGCACATTTGTTGGTAGATTCAAATATACAATTGACAATAATTGATAAAGAAATTTCAACACCAATTGGAGTTGGTGAAGCCACCATATTAAATTTCGATACCTTTATGCGAAATTGTGGATTTGATGTTGAAAATTGGTTCAATGAAATTGATGCTAGTATTAAGTGTGCAATTTATTTTCCTGATTGGATACATGAAGGCAATGAAATTTGGCATCCGTTTGAGAATTCAAGTGAGCAAATAGATTTAAGGTCTGTGTGGTCTCTCAATCAAAATTATTCGATACGTGACTATGGATCTAAACAAAACTTTAACGCATTAATTAAAGAAAATAAAATTGATAAATCAATTCCTCATGGATATCATATAGATGCCGCAAAACTTGCGGCGTATATTAGGAAAAAAATAAAAAATAAGGTTAAGATAATTAATTCTGAAGTTGTTGCGGTAAATAAAATTGAAAATTACGTAGACTCATTAATTTTAGAAAATGGCGCAACAATAAAATCAGATTTATATATTGATTGTACCGGATTTAAATCGCTATTAAACCCAAATAGAAAAAACAATTCATTAAAAGACAGACTATTTGTGGACACCGCTGTTGCGGGAATAGTACAATATAAAGATATAAACAAAGAACAGAATCCATATACAACTGCACATGCGGTAGATGTTGGTTGGGTATGGAAAATTCCAACAAAAAGTAGAATTGGTACTGGATTAGTATTTAATAAAAGTATTACATCTGTGGGTGATGCAAAGGATTTTTTCTGTGATTATTGGGGGCGTGATAGAATAACTCCAGATAAACTTAAGGTTATAGACTGGACGCCATACTATAATGATACGCCTTGGGACGGTAATGTCGTATCGATTGGATTGAGTGCGGGATTTATTGAGCCACTAGAAAGCACTGGACTTGCATTAAGCATGTTTCAGGCAACAAAACTAAAAGAAAAACTAAAAGATAATACTTGGGATGCAATTAAATCTGAACTTTATAATTTAGAATATAAAGAACATTTTGAGTCTTGTGTCGATTTTGTTAGTTTACATTATTCAAGAACGGCTAGAACTTCTGAATTTTGGAAATTTGTATCCGATACATATAAGTATTCTGATAGGCTGAATACCATTATTAATTTAGCAGGTAAAAGATTTCCGACAAATGCGTGTTCACCTAGAGGACAATTTCCTTCATCTGCGTGGGTCTTTTGGTTATCTCAAATGGGATATCCATTAGCAAATGATAATATTGATATGACTAAATATGATGCTGAAAAATTTATTGTCGGGCACAAATCATTGTCGGATAGTTTAAGTTCGATGCAAGTTACTCATACAGAATATCTTAGAAAGTTTAATAAAAAATGAAAAAAACTCTATCACAACTCTTTTGGATAATGTGCATTTTATTATCATGCACATTTCTTGCGTGGAACAATAATGCTTTTGCATGGAATCAAAGACAGCCACTACCAGTGCAAGAATGCTCAATACATTCTCCTTATGGATTTCCACAAGCACAAGGCGCACAACCAATTTGCAGACAAGCGTATCTTGTTGGATATGATGCACCCGTAAAGATTCCAAAATTCGTCACATACACATTGTTACCTCCAAATGCATTGGGTTGCGTTGCACGTACTAATGCATTCGTTCAGGATCAATCAGTACCAAATGGTCCACGTCCAGAAGATTACGCAGGCACAGGATATGACAAAGGACATGCGGCACCAGACGGAGACTTATCTTGGGATCAGCAAGTTGAATTTGAATCGTTCTTAATGACTAACATGTATCCACAACACGGTTCATTAAATCGTGGCATTTGGAAGTTGCTTGAGACTTCTGTTCGTGGATGGGCAGTACAGCGCAATCAATCATACACAATCTATGTTGGTGCGTTTTATGGACAAGGAGACCCATTCATCGGTAATGGCGTTATTGTTCCTCATGGATACTACAAGATTATAATCAACAATCAAACTAAACAAATTGCAGGTTGGAGATTCCCACATACAAAGCCATATGTTAATCTAGGCAATGACTTGACTAAGTTCCGTCAACCTGTGGCTAACATTATGCAAGAGGCTGGAGTGCAATATGGATTCCCTGCCGGTGCAGTTGAACTAGCACCCGGACAAGAATGGCCTGTAGACTTTGGCGCATTGACTAATGCAAAGCGTCAGAAATGTGGTAGAGCAGAATAAGGATCAAATAAATGAAAAAACTACTAACTGTATTTTTGTTGATGTTGTCTGCTTCAGCATTTGCACAACATCATCATGGTTTTTATAGACATAATCATCAATGGCATCCTAATTATGGTTGGGTAATTCCGACTATCATTGGTGGTGTTGTTACATATGAAATTGTAAAAAATCAACCACCAGTAATCGTGCAACAACCAGCACCTGTTATCATTCAACAACCACAACAGGTGTGTACTGAGTGGAAAGAAATTCAACAGCCCGATGGAAAAATCTATCGTGAAAGGACCTGTAGTCAATAACTATGTGGAGACTGTGGGCAAAGGCATTAGGAGAAAAAGCTAGTGCCTGTGATAATGAATCGGACAAAGTTGCAATCATCAGAACCGTCATTGTACTCTGCTATATAATAACAAACATAGTTATCATAGCAGGCGTAATAAGACATTGGTAACGCCAATGTAAGAATAAGGAGAAAAAATGACAACATACAATGTATTCTGCGATACATGCGAGGCTGAGTATTCAGTAACTCCATTAGTAGGAGTAGACACACTACCAACACATTGCTCTTATTGTGGTTCGACAATAACCGAAGAGTCAATATCAGAACAAGAAGAAGATTGGACAGATGAAGATTGGGATAATCTAATAGAAGATGATGAATGGTCCTCGGAAGACGATAGATGATTGTAGCAGGAGTAGATTATTCTCTAACATGTCCTGCAATGTGTGTATTTGATACTGAAGATGGTGAATTTAGTTTTGAAAAATGTCATTTTTATTTTCTAACCCAATCTAGAAAATATGACGTACAATTTAAAAATATCAGAGGTAAGTTTTTCGAACATGAAGGTTTGACTGATGTATTAAGATATGATGGTATATCAAATTTCTTCATCGATAGACTGTTAGAGACAGACAAAGACTGCCATGTATTCCTAGAAGGTTATTCTATGGGATCAAAAGGCAGAGTGTTTAACATTGCTGAGAACGCTGGCATTCTAAAATACAGACTATGGCTGTTTGCCGTAGAGTGTACAGAAGTACCACCAACAGTACTTAAGAAATATGCTACTGGTAAAGGTAATGCAAATAAAGAGCGTATGCAGGAAGTTTTTGAGGAATTTAATGATATTCGCTTAAAAGAAGAACTACATATGACAGAGAAGCAATGGAATCCTTCTTCCGACTTGATTGATGCATATTGGCTATGCAAATATGGAGTTGATAAGTTGACATTAGAAACAAAATAGAGTATACTCTATATTACTGTAGAAAGTGAGTAATTATGGATGAAGAAGAAAACAAATTGGGATCAATATTTAACTTAGACGATTCCAAAAAACCTAGGCAACCTAAGCCGATTGGTCATTTATATACTCTATATTTGACTGGTGAAATATCTTCTCCGGAAGATTACGTTGAATGGTATGAAATTATCAGAAATGCTTCAGAGACTGATATTATTAAAATCCATATTAACTCACCTGGCGGTAATTTATTTACTGCTATACAATTGATGCGAGTGATGGCAGAATGCGAAGCTAAAATTATCACATCAGTAGAGGGTGCGTGTATGTCTGCGGCTACTATGATATTTTTATGTGGGCATGGATTTGAAATCTCCGAACACTCAATGTTTATGTTCCACAATTACTCAGGTGGCACTATAGGCAAAGGTGGTGAGATGTACGATAACATCATGTATGAACGTAAATGGTCCGATAAATTCATGCGTAGTGTATACGACAATTTTTTAACCGAAGAAGAGATTCAATCTATTCTAGAAAATAAAGATATATGGATGGCACCTGAGGAAGTCTTTAAGAGGTTAAATAAGAAAGAAGAATTGATGATTGCGGCAGCCGAGAAAGCTACTAGAAAACCTAGAGCAAAAAAGACTGTTGCTAAACCTGTGAGAAAACCAAATGTCAGAAAACCAAAAGAATGAAAGTCTATTTTTAGTATCGTCTGCAATACATACTAAACACGGAATCTTTAATCCTGCACAAAGACTACAACAAACAATCGAAACTTGTAAATCAATTAAGAGTCGGTGTCCTGCCGACATTATGATTATTGATGGTGGTGATAAGGACTTATCTGATGATGAGAAAAAAGAATTATCACCACATATCGATACGTTTGTTAGCTTTTGCGAATCACCACAACTGAAAAATATTCTTGTCATTCCTAGTCAAGATATCGTAAAGAACATGGCTGAGATAATGACGTTTGGTACTATGTACGAACAACTACTTGATAGTGGAGAATACAAAAACTACAAACGCATTTTCAAGATGAGTGGTAGATATACATTAAATGATGCATTTAATTATGATACACACTACAATGCGTCAGGAAAAGTTATCATTCGTGGACCATTCACAAGCCAATTTACTCCATCGATTACTGGTAATGTTATCTTTCAATATATGAGTAGACTTTGGAGTTTTGATTCGGAGTTGCTTCCTGAAATTGCACAAGTATACAGAAACATGTTTGCTAATATGAATAGTGTATTAAATGCTGGTGGATACATTGATATTGAACATTTGCTATTCTCACATTTGCGAGAAGAGTTAATTCAGAAAATTTCAAAAATTGGAGTACAAGGTAATATTGCTCCTAATGGTAATGGGGTGTCAGATTGAACTACAAAATTTTTCAGATTTGTTTTGAAGACAGACAAATTCCTTTAGTCGATCCTCTGCTAACACCTTTTGATAATACAACTAATGAGCGTCCTGAGTTACGTGAGTTTCATTCATTCAATCGTATTATTGACGAAGGCTTTGCGGATGACTTAGATGCTTGGGGTGTATTTGGTCCTCGTTGGCAAAGCAAAATGCGATATGAAGCAAATGTAATTAAACATGCTATTGATAATAATGATGGTTTTGATGTTTACATTTTTAATCATGCTAGAGTGCAGAATGCATTGACTGCAAATGTATGGGAACAAGGAGATTATTTCCATCCAGGAATTAAAAAAGTTGTTCATGCCGCATTTGTTGCTGGAGGGTATGATCCTTCTGTGCTTAATGCAGTTATGACAGATTCAACTTGCTATTGCAGTTACTTTGTTGCAACAAAAAAGTTTTGGTTAGATTACATTGCATTTGTAAAAGATATTAAAGAAAAACTTGAAGCGTTGACTGGCGAAGATGCAGAAATATATCATGGTAGCGCAAACTATAGCAGAGACCCCAATCTGAATATGTTTCCTTTTATCGTTGAACGATTATTCTCCACGTTTCTTCAGATGGGAGAATACAAGGTCTATAGCCAACCATATGACTATGGTGTGTATAAGAGTCAAATTAATGACTTCAGCAAAGTGTTAGAATCGTTGTATGGAGTCAAACGTATGGTTGTCGAAAGACAATCACAAGAGTTATTTGAACATTGGAACGTATTAAGATTGTATTTTGCAAAGACACATCCCGAATTATTTAACTTGGATTGATGTTATGATTATTGATTTGTTTCGACCTACTATAGAATGGATTAAAAATGATTTTAAATCTAACAGAATTCGCTTTGCTATTGAGTTGCTTGCTTGGGCTATTAGTATTGGTTGTAGCATTACTATGGCGAGTACAGTCCCAAATCCTCCTTTGCTCACTCTATATCCTATCTGGATTGCTGGCTGTGCTATGTATGCTTGGGCTAGTTGGACTAGGAAATCTTTTGGCATGTTGGCTAACTATCTACTGTTAGTGACAATTGACAGTATTGGACTTATAAGGATGATTTTATGACAACCGAACAAATTTTATATGCAACCCTTGTATGGTGTGGATTAGTAGCAATAGTTTTTACACACTCTAGTTGGTCGAAAATAAAAGATTGCTTTGCCATGTGGTTTACAAAAGAATACTGGACTAATTATAATACCGTGGAATTTGCAAGTTGGGCGGCTAAAGCATTAATTATTGTACCGGGTTTAATTTTTGGAATTCAACTTTGGTGGCTCTATTTTTTTACTTTGGCAACATCATTATCTTTAATTTGGGCAAGTAACAAAAAATTATTACCCACTCTTGTTGGATTCAATGTTATATGGGTGTGGATTTCCTGTATGGTACTTGCCCAACATCTCATTTGACTTTCCGTCAAACATCATTTATAATGAATGTATTCACTTGAGGAGTACGTATGGCAAATAAAACTTGGACAATTTCATTGGAAGAAGACCCTGAGACGGGTGACTTGATTCTTCCTCTAAATGATGATATACTAGCAGAAACTGGTTGGAAAACTGGTGACACTATTGATTGGATTGACAATAAAGATGGAAGCTGGACTATGAAAAAAATTGAAACTCAATGGGTTCTTGTTGAAGCTGTATCTATGTTCCGTGAACGTTACATGGTAGAAGTGCCTGTTGGCAAAGATAGTTATGGTAAAAACAAAGCAGATTGGGCACTTGATACTGTAACATTAAGCGAGGCTAAAGAATTTTCGCAAGAACACTTGGGTGAGACTATCGTATCGCATCGTGTTGTTACAAAAGAAGAAGCACTAGCAATGTGCGATAAAGATAATGACTATGCAAGAGTGTGGAATGATGAATTGAAAATTAAAACATTCTTCACCACAATGGAAGAACATATTCGTGATGGAGATTATAGTGACTCTGCCCGATGAAAGATATCGTGCGTTACGTTGCGGACAACAATTACTTTTAGATTTGTTGAACCCAAAAGTAACGCCTAAAGTTCCAAAATACATTCGTCAACGTGCATTAGGTATTTTGCGACACTATCCAGATTCATATCACTTCACACGGATTGTAGAAAAGTTGCCTGAAGATTTTTCTGTTAATAGTCCATTTGTAAAGGTGACGAATGAAAACGGAAACTGAAAATGAAGTTATACATTTTTTAGAAGAGTTGCTACATCCAGAAGGATTTGGATGGTCAGTAACTCCTGAGGTTCGTAAAGAATCAAAGCGCCTTTTAATTATGATAGAAAGTGAAATCAATGAGCAAGATTCAACAGTTCGGCAGACCGCATGAAACATTTGATCCAAATAACAAAACACATCGAAAGATTTTTCACGATGTGCTGAGATATCGTACTTGGGGTAGGTCTCCTATTTGTTTTTGGAATGAAGAAGATTCTTCAGGATCAAATAGTTTAATGGACCAGTGCATTAAAGCTATGGGGCGCTACTATATAGAAAAAGAATTTGGTGAGTTGATTGACGATGAACCACACATTGGAAAAGATCAAATTCGTAGTCGCCCGAATCCGCATGTATATCGTTACACTAGAAAGAAGACACTAACGTGAAAGTTTACATCAACAACTATCGACACCATTGGGTATCGCCATACACCATCTTAAAGTTTGTTTGCTTTTGGGAAAAAGATGATAGCATCTTCTATAACATTGAAGATAAGCCTGACGCACCTTATGAGAAATGGGTTAATCGTTTAGACCCTATCTGCAAAGCGTTGCATAAAGTCTTGGACGTAATTCATCCTAAAATTGACTACGTTAAAGTTGATTATTGGGACACTTGGTCTATGGATCATACTCTTGGCACAATTGCTTTGCCTATGTTGAAGCAATTACAAGAAAAGAAACATGGCGCACCTATTGTGGATGACGAAGATGTTCCAGAAGAATTGAAGTCTACTTCAGCGCCAGCAAAAGAAAATGAATGGGACACCGATGACAATCATTTCAAGCGTTGGGATTGGGTTATGAACGAAATGATTTTTGCCTTTGAGCACCATCTCAATAAAGATTGGGAAGAAGCATATCGTAAAGGCAAATGGAGTACACGTTCAGAAGCATGTGAGTGGGATGAGAACGGCAAAGCAAAAATGTTTAAAATGGTTAACAATGATGACCATACATACGAATGTGATTATGAAGGCATGAAAGTGGTTGAAGACAGAATTCGTAATGGCTTTAAACTTTTTGGTAAATACTATCAAAATCTTTGGGATTAATCCTATGCTAAATACTCCTATGATAATCATAGGAGATAGCAATGGACTTTTTTACGGAAGATGCAGTACGTCAGTTGATACCAAAAGTGAAGAATTTTGACGAATGGTACAATAACTTACTCAACATATTACCTGAATATGACATAGACACACCGCATAGAGTTGCGGCATTCATGGCACAATGTGGACATGAATCTGGTGGGTTTACTGTCATGCAAGAGAATTTAAATTACTCTGCAAAGGGTTTGCGTGGCATTTTCGGTAAGTACTTCCCTAACGATGATATTGCAAAACAGTACGAACGCAAACCTGAGAAGATTGCTAATCGTGTTTACGCTAATCGTATGGGCAATGGTCCTGAAGAGTCTGGAGAAGGTTGGTACTTCCGTGGTAGAGGTATTGTGCAAATTACAGGAAAGAACAATTACACTAAATGTTCGCAGTCATTGTTTGAAAGCAATGTGCTAGTTGAAAATCCTGATTTGTTACTTGAAGTAGAGTATGCTATTCATTCTGCGTGTTGGTTCTGGTCTGCGGCTAGACTAAATGAATTAGCAGATGTTGGAGATATTAAGACAATGACAAAACGAATCAATGGCGGATTCATTGGCTTAGAAGACAGAATTAATCATTACAATCATGCGATTGAAATTTTAACTTAAGGGGAAAATCATGGAAATTATTATCGGATCATTTATATTTGGCGTGCTTGCTTTCTTGGCACACCAATGGTATGTAAAAAATAAAAAAGAAGAAGCGAGTCACGGTGGCGATCCAGCAAAATGCCCCTACTTGAATCCTAATGTAAAGTCGGAAGATATTGAAAAAAATATTGTAGAGACTACTGCACCTGTTGTTGGAAAAGTTGTTAGTGCTGAAATTGTAACTCAGCCAAAAGAAACATCAGTTGCAAAGGCGGTTGAGGAAACTCCTAAACTTGCGCCAGCAAAAGAACAATCGTGGACTAAAAAGACAGCACCATCAGTTTCTAAAACTGCTAAACCTAAGCAACAAACTACTACTAAAGCGCCTACAACTACTGCGCCTAAGAAGAGAAAGCCTGCACCAAAATAAATGTACTTCAATATCATTATAACGTTTAATGATATATTATTTTTATTGTGCTTATCACCGCTTATTGCGGTGTTCTGTGTGATGTTTAAAGATTGGCTAAATGATAAAGACAGGTATCATTAAGGTCTTAAGTCAATTCTAAATGCAAGTCCAGTGATACCGCTTCTGGACTTTCCACGAACATCAAACTTGACTTTGTTTTTCACACTCTCAACATATTTTTTGTCGATGATGTGAAAACCTTTAGGGCTGATAATGCTATCGGCAACAGCACCTCTGTATTGTGCTAGAGAAATCTCGCCTGTCATTGCTTCATAAAGTAATGCAGTCGCATATTCTTTATCAGAGTTGATATACTTTAACAAAGACTCCATCAGGAGTTCTTTGTTTTCTTTCATCCAGTATTCATAACTCTTGTCTTTGATAATCTTCCCACCTTTGATAAACTCATTGATAACTTTCTCCGAAGCCTCATCAAGAATTCGTTTCTTGTTAGACTCGGATAAAAGTCTTGTGGGCATTGTTCTCAATTCTTTAATGATAGATGTTAAGACTTTGCTCTTTGCCGCACCAGGAACTTGTTTAGCCGCAGATTCAAATAATTCTGCCGTAGATGTTCCTTGTCCAGATGCAAGTTGAACACCACCAGCCATTTTAACAGAAACAGCGTATACTTTTGTTCCTATCTTTAATACTATATCTGTTTTAGGTTCTGGTTTCGCAGATATTGCAACACCAAAAGGATTTGTTGCGTCATCAGAATGCCACGCTTCTACTTTCTTATTTGATGAAAACTTGTAGATGTGTTCAATACAATCTTCCGCCTGCTTTAAAATGTTAGCAGAATACGGGCGTGAAAATTTCTTAATCTTATTGTTTTTAATTTGAATCTTTTCAACGATTGCCCACTCTAAATCTACGCCTTCTGATGCCGCCATAATATTCCTTTATTTGTTTGCTAATGGATTGTCAATTGCTTTCTGAATTTTGTTATCAACTTCTTTCTTCAATTGCTCTACTTCCTTATTTATCTCTCTACGTGCATCTGCCATATCTTTTCTTATTGTATTGACTTCACCACGTGCCTTCTCTAAATCGTCACGAATATCTTTACGTGCTTGACGCATTTCTGATTCTGTTTCACGTTGTGCTTGTTTAACAAAACGTTCAATTTGCTCTGTCACGTTTTCATTTCTACGAATATCATTCTTCAAATCGGTTTTAATATCACGGGTGTAGTCTGAAGTCTTAGAACTGTTTTCTTCAATAACCGCTAAACGTTTATCAAATCCTGACAAGTCTGGTGCGGCATATTCAGCAATTTTTTTCTTCATGCCGACATAATCTTTATAAACTTCAAACGCACCATACAATCCACCCAATGTAGATGATACGATTGTGAATGCTACCATTAGCTTTGCTGGCGTAAATTCATAGCCACCAATACTAATAACGGTGTCTTTGCTTGCATATTTTTTGGCGGCCGCTTCTAATTCATCGACCTTTGCGTTTACGTCTTTAATCTCTTCTGACATTTTTCTTCCTTATTTGTATTGTTGATCGACCATCTCTTGATGTAGTTTATCAGAACTCAATTGTCGCAATGCTCTAGCATTATCTACCACTTTTTGATTTTTGTAAATTTCTTTTGGCGCATAAAACATCGCATCAGGTATTGTAGTGAAATACTGTGCATAGTTTGCGGGTTGCTTTGCAATCGATTCAATTGTAACATTACCTGCGGCATCGTTGTTCTGCACATTCTTTTTAACTGTTTCTGTTTGCTGAGAACCCGTATTCATTTGTGGCAACATCGGTTTTGATTCCATAGCATTTTCAACTGGATTCTTATGACCACCAAATTTAATACCTTCTGTGCTAGATGTTTCAATTTGCACTTGTGGAACATATCGTGTTGGTGCAACTAAACTGTATGATACAGAAGGCGTTACCATAGCAACATTAAACTCCTGTTTAATAACTGGAGGTTGGTATTGTTGAATTTGTGTCACTATTGGATTATAAATGCTTTCAGTTTTTGGTGGTTCGTATTTTGGTACTTGCAAACTAAACTGATATCCAGCAGTTACGCTATCTTGCTTTATTGTTATTGCACTTGTTTGTTGCTGAGTAGTTCCAATTGTTCCTGTCGATTGTTGTCCTGCTGATGCACTAGCATTTGCTTGTTCTTGTCTAGCAGTATTCAATACAGTATTTGATTGTAGATTACCTTGCAATGATACTGCGGTACTTTGCATTGGATTAGCAAACGCTTGAACACTATTAGTTTGAACTGCACTTGTCGCTTGATAATTGCCTATAGCAATACTTTGTGATTGTGCTTCACCGGCAATCTTTTCAGCAGTTTGTTTAGCAGTCTCACCGGCAGAGAATGCTTGTGCATCAGCGGCTTGCACTACAGATTTTTCTAATGCGCTAGTCTTTTCTTGATTAGAACTAATCATATTAAGAACTGACGATAGAGAAACTGTAGTCTTTGAACCACCACTAGAATCACTCACTTCACCAACTTTAGTTTGCGTTGGACTTGGTGCAGGCGCACTTGCTTGTTGTATTGGGTTTGGTGCACCCGTTGGCGCAGGTCCTCCTGATGGAGACAGAGGTGGTGGAGGCTGAGAACCATCAGGCGGTGGAGGACTGCCTGGAGGTGGTGTACTACCTGGAGGTGGTGTACTACCTGGAGGTGGTGGGGGTTGTCCTGTTGTGTTTGTATCCATGCCCATAGGCGGAGGTGGCAGAGGCGCCTCTGCAATTACTGTAGTTGATTGTGGTACTAACTTCGCCAAAGCGGCTAGATAACCGGAACACGTTGGGCTATACAATGGATTACTTGCACATGGGTCTACAGAATACTTCAGACTAAAACTAACATTCATCACCTCTGGTCCATATGGACCTTGCCAAAAGTTATTGTCTTTGCCTATAAAACCATATTGCACTTGACCTATAGAAGGTACTGCTAATGGTGTCGTAAAAGTTTCACCAAAATTAAAATTAGTCCAGTTGTATTTGTAAGATAAATTCCAAGCATTACCATAAAGCAAATTATCTGCACCTCTACCTCCAGTGTTATCCCAAAAGCGAACAAGCGCAGTCAACTGGTCAACACGGCCATCATCCCACCCATTACCATTCTTTGCAGTAAAAGCAAAGTTATATCCATTGACTTGTAGACCTGTCGCTGAAGGTAATAATGAAGAAACGAGTTGTTGTTGATAGATGTACGATGAGCCATAGGAGAAGTTAATATTATTTCCTGGACGCACGATTGCATTTGGTCCACAATAACCAGGATCACCACCAGACCAACATGTCAATGAGTTTTGATACACCCCGCCAACCCATGGTGTTGGTCCACCTTGGGGAGTATTCTGTACAATATTCCCTGTGGTGTATACTTGTGTTGGATCTAAAGTTTGCGCTTTACTTGAATGCGCTATGAACAAGGATGCCAAGCAAAGAGCCAAGCCCAATGTTTTTAACAGTTTCATATCTGTCTTCTTTTTCTGGTTGTGGAATTTTATCTTTATTTTCTTCCCAAGCCGCTTTAGCTTGTTCACCAATCTTACCATCAATCGGACATGGTGTGCCGGCTGCCATCATAGCATCAAACACTCTTTTATCCTGACACATAGTAGCAACTGCCGCAACCTTCATACCCATATCATACAATGTCTTAGATAGTTTTAAACGTTCGCAATTCATATCACGAATAGTACCACCACCGCTTACACCAAAGATTTGTGTCTGGACAGAGCCAGATGAACCCGTAGAGCATAAGTCATTATTACCACCACTCATCATTGCTGGCGCAACTGCTGTTGGAGGAGGTTGAATAACCTTTTGTGTAATTGTTGTTTCATTAATATTACGATTAGTCATCTCACCACTATTAATATTTTGGTTAATGTTAGCATTTTGATTGACGTTCGTATTTGTGCTAGTACTGGTGCTATTTGACTGATTAACGTTATTATTGTTATTTGTCATTGTGCCAGTATTGACATTGTTGTTCGTATTGACGCTAGTGCTAGTATTAACGTTATTGTTATTATTTGTAGCGGTACTTACGTTATTGTTATTGTAAGTCATCGTACCAGTGTTTTCGTTCTTATTGATATTGGTGGATGTGCTTGTGCTGACGTTGTTATTGTTAAACGTCTGTGTGCCGCTATTCACGTTGTAATTTGTATTAGTGTTTGTGTTGGTTGACGTTGACGTATTCTGATTGATGTTCGTCATTGTACCGCTGTTAATATTATTATTAGTATTAACGTTTGTGCTTGTACTTGCATTAGTGTTTTGGTTGATGTTTGTCAACGTACCACTTTGAATGTTATTGTTCGTGTTTACATTCGTGCTTGTGCTTGTGTTTGTATTGACGTTATTGTTATTGTTCGTCATAGTTCCGGTATTGACATTATTATTATTGTATGTCATCGTACCAGAGTTAACATTGTTATTATTGAACGTCTGCGTACCACTATTCACATTGTTGTTTGTATTAACGTTTGTAGATGTGCTAGTGCTTGTATTGTTATTATTGTTTGTATTCAACGATGTGCTATTGACAGTTGAATTACTTGTGGCATTACTATTACTTACAGATGTACTATTGCTATTGACTGTGCTAACGCTATTAGAGGTACTATTTGTATCCACTAGCGATTTGCTATCATAACTTCCTTGATTAATAAGACTTGTGGTCCCTGTTGTTGTTCCGCCAGTTGTGCTGGATGTTCCGCTTGTCGTTTGAGTAAGTGCGTTACCAAACATCATAACAAAAAGAATACCGATCAGGCTCTTCTTGTTTATACTAACCATTTTTGTATATCTCCTATTATTGTTTTATTGACACCATATCATCATATAAAGCAATAATCGTGCGTATTATTTAGCCACCTGATACCGCTTTGTCTCTATCTTCACGTTCCTTTTTCTCTCTCTCTTGTGCTTGTCTTCTCAATATTAAATTTCTTTGAGCGACCTTCGCTTCATATATTTTTTTCTCTTCCATTGCACCATAAACACCAATACCACCCATAACAATTGCAAAAAGAATTGCCGCAAACCCAATAAAGTACATACCAAACATAAACATGTCTGCCATTTTCTTTTTGTGTTCTAATTGTCTTTCTTCTTCTGCACGTTCAGCTTCCGCACGTTCTTTAAATAAACGTGTTCGCTCTTTAATCATATTTTCCCAAACTTCAGGTTTACCTAAAGTCCAAATGATTGTATCTTTTAACTCACGTTCAGCTTGCCTTAATGCATCACTATGCATAGCAATTTCAAGTGCTTCTTTACCTAACTCTGCGTCAGTTTTTCCTAATCGACTTGCTTTTGCTTTTACTTTCGATCTCTCACGATGAATTGCATCTGAAGATTCAAAAAATTTGCTGAATTGTCCAACAAGGCTATTAACATCTTTACCTAATGCGATAGCCTGTTTAATGTGACTGACTGCACTCTGTGCGGCTGAGAATGCTAGTCCGATTGTAATTGGATCCATAATGATTAACCGCCAAGTTTACATATTTCTTTGTGTAATCGTTGAGAGCAATCTTTTGTGGTCCATTCTACGCAATGTGCTATTCGATTATAAACATCTCCAGTCCATTGCCATTTGGTGCAGGTCTTTACTTCATCCGTTTTCTTAGGACTTTCCTTTATCTCAGCACTTGCAGTTAAAATAATTAAACATAATATAATTGATAAAAACTTTACAAGACGATAGGAATCCAAAGCCACAGACCTTGACTCATAAGCAATGCGGCTAAGAGTCCAACCCAAATACTTGCCCAATACAATGACATGCTAACTGCTAAAATACTTGCGGATAATAAAACGATTGCAATTTGAAAAGCAGAACCAGCAAAAGTTAACCAAGGACTTGATTTACGAATTTGGTCCCGTTCAGCTTCTAAGGCACGTGCCTTAGCCATAAGTTCCTTTTTACCCTCACCAGATGCAGGGTCGGATTCGTATCTGTCAATTTTTGCTTTTAGTGTTTCAGCTTTTTTGAAATCTTTTTGTGCAATGGCATCATCCATACGCATTTCGGTTAGCGTTTGTTTGATAGATTTTGCTTGAAAGAATGACCAAGTGTCGTTTGCTTTGATTGTATTGTTCAAAACTTTACTGCTATATCCACCTGCAATATACGTATTGATTGCAAGCAAAGCGGCTAAAACTGTGATTACCCATCCAGCCTTATCTTTAATTTGTGCTTCACGTTCACTACGTGACAATGGTTTCTTTTCTAATACTACTTCTGCCATTTTATTTTCCTTTATTATGTAAATCAAATAATGATTTAACTTTCTCTTCTAGGACTCCAATTCGAACATCCATTTTAGCTAAAACGATAACAAGAGCGATAAACCCCATAAACACTGGCCATGCTTTTATTAATATTTCTACTGTATCCATACCAATTATCCTCCCTAGGACTTGATAATATTATTTATGGTAAACCAAGTCCTAGGAATGTGTCGAAAAAACAACATTCTATAGGGGGATTTTGTTGTTTTTTTGCAACAATGTGGATATTCCTTGACAAATTCTCAGGATTTGCTATACTGTAAGTATGGTAATGAGAAAAAAACGTTGCGACCGAAACCATGTACTGTACAGAGTTACATGCGTTGATACTGGCGATACATATGTTGGCTTGACTGTTGCACAGGGTCAAGCCTATTTGCGTTCTGTTAAAGTTCGTTGGCAAAAACATGTGAGCCGTGCCAAGTGCGAAAATAAAAATTGGGCAATGTGTAATGCATTGCGTGAGTTGGCTGGTGCAAATTGGCAATATGAAGTTATTGAGGTGATCCGTGGACGTAAACCCGCACACCAGCGTGAACGTGAATTGATTGCCGAATATGAACCATCGTTAAATACATTTTGACATATTGGATATGATGTGTTATACTGTATAAACATCAATAAAGGAGTTTTTATATGAGACTTGGACCGTTTACTGTTGCGCCAGAAAAAATGACTATGGGCGTTTTACTAGGTGCGCTATTTGCTTGGCTATCTTTTTATTTGCTTGGTTCATACGTGACACTGTGCGCCATCAATAGTTTGTTTCCCGCATTAAATATTCCTGTAACATGGGAAACTGTATTTGCGGCATTTTGGTTAACCGCATTGGTGAATGCTACTGTTGGGAGTTCAAAGTGAAACTTTTAGTTGCTGGATTGATTAGCGTTTTTGCGTTAAGTAATTCCATTGCTGGAGAGTCCATCTTTGGTGGCGGTAGTTTTGTTTCGGAGTCTAGTCAAAGTTCTGGCGACAATTATGTAAAATATGACTTAGCTAGAGTTGTTAGAATTCAACCTATCACAACATCTAAAGTGTATAGCGTTATTCGCCAATCATGCACGTTAGTTGAAGATTTGTCTCCATCATCTCCAGTTGCTGGCGCTGTTGTCGGTGCGAATCAATCTAAAATGATTCAACGTTGCATCCCATATAATGACAGAGAATATAAACAAGTGATTACTGGATATGATGTTACGTTTGAATATTTTGGACAAATACGAACAGTTCGTATGGAACACGATCCAGGAGATACAGTAAGAATTAAAGCAGTTACGAGTGTGTACGTAATTCAGTAATTATGAAAAAGCTACATAGTATTATAGCAATTTCTTTTTTTGCATCAATTGCAAAAGCTGGAGTTGTTCTTGTCGAAGATTCTTCTACCCAAAGTGGAATCTATATGGCAAAGGTTATATCAAAAAAACCTATAGTAGAAAAGGTAGCATATATGGCAACTAAAAATTATTGTGAGAGATATTATGGAACTACGCATTATAGCGGTGCATCTGTAAATTCTCCCATAATTGCAAAAACTGAAACAGATTCAAAACCTGTATGTAATCTTGTAACACATCAAAATTATTATGATGTTATTAAAGGATATCAAGTTACATATGAATTTAAGGGTACACTAAAAACTGCAATACTACATTATGAACCAAGCGAATTTGTGCAGGTGTACAATGCGCCGTGATGTATTATATTTACGGAGCCGAGGGAAGTAAATCTACCCGTAAAGCGGAACTACTCTTAGTTGTATGTAGAAGACACTATAAACTTTTTTTATTGGGTCAAGATTATACAAGAGATCAATTAGAGAAATTAGTTCCAGGAACAGATTATGTGCCACACATATATCATGGATTAAATTATATTGGTGGTGTGAATGAGTTACAAGAATATCTTTATAGTGAATTGAAACAAGAGAAACAATTTCAAAACGAAACTAAGGAATAAATTATGTCTGATTATGAATATGATTACAAGCGATTTGATGATATCATCATTAGTTTATTGACTACATCGTGGCGAGAGCCAGAGGACTTGCAAATTGGTGAAGACATTTCTGATATTCCAGAAGTGAAGATTATCTTTGATGGATATGGCGATTTGGAAGATGTAGATGATGCTGGCAATTATCGCTACGTTGAAGGTGGCAATAAAAACATGGAATCGTATGCAGTCTTTATCCACAAAGATTCTGCAACCGAAGATTTTGTATTTCCCGAACACGAATTGACGCCATGGTGTTTGATTCACCGCCCAAAAGAAGAAGTCTGCATTTATGCTTGGTATGACGTAGAGAATGATAATTGGGATATTTTGCCATTGGAAGAACGAGTTGAAGATACTGACTTGACAGTTGAACAGGTTATGGGTATACTAGAAGCATTGAATGACAAATATTTTGATTTTAACATGGAGAAATAAATGACGAATTTTAATTATGCAACAAGTGATGCAAGTGAACAAAAAACATTCCGTGATTGGCTTGTTAGTCATCTCAAGTACGGACCTGTGACTGTTGACTTTATGAAAAAAGATGGTACAATGCGTACTATGAAATGCACATTGCAAGAGTCTGCAATTCCAACATACGAAAAGAAAACCGAACGTGTTCGCACCACTTCAACTGATGAGTCTATCTCTGTAGTTGACTTAGAGAAAAACGAATGGCGTTCATTCCGCTACGATTCTATCAAATCTGTATCATTTACATTGGGTGAATAAACTATGAAATTTTCCAAGATTAATCCTGGTGCCGATGCAAAAGCATATGGCATGGAACCTTCTTGGACCAATCAAGCCGAGATGCAAAATCTCAGAAGCGAAGAAATTCGTGCGTTGAATTGGTATAATTATTTTTGTGACAGCAAGCAAGCAAAAACGTTTGTTGTCGAATACATGGCTAGCATTGATCGACCGAAGGAAGAAATTTCTTTAGTCGCATCAAGTGACGCATCTATTCCAGTACAACTTGGTTGGGTAGCACGTATGATGTGTATGGGCTACGAACCATCCGAATCATTCAAAAACTTTTTTGTCAAAGAGTTTAAGAATGTTGTTGAGACTGCAAAGAAAACTAAAAAATCAAAAGCACCTGTTGTTGCAACATCAACTGCACCAGTCGTTTCTATTCAGGATAGAATTCGTGAGAAAGCGGCTGAAGAAGTCGGAGAGATTGAAGGACTTGTAGATGACTTCATTGCTGGTGGATGTAAGTCTGCACCAGATATGCAATCGTATCTGAAAGGTAAAGAATTATCTGCCGTTGTGCAAAAGCGCATGTGTGAAGTATTCATCAAGCGTTCTAAAGAATTCGAAGAAGTGATGAGTGCAACGGATGCAGATACGAAAGAAGCATATTCCAATTTCACTAAAGTACAATTGCGTAAAGTTAAAGAGTTCTATGATGCGATTGTTGCAGAAACAAATCGTGGCGCAGAAAAGAAACCTACACGTAAAGCACGTAAAGTAAAAGAGAAACCTGCAAGTGTGATTGCCGCTAAAGTGCAATACATGAAAGACTTTGCAGACTTGAATTTGAAAAGTGTTCTGCCAGAAAAGATTATTGGTGCGAACCAAGTCTGGTTGTACAACACCAAAACAAAAATGCTTGGTATGTACAATTGCGACAATGCTAAAGGTTTGACAATCAAAGGTACAACAATTCAAAACTTCAATGTTGATACTTCCATCGGCAAACGTTTGCGTAAGCCAGAAGTGACTGTTAAGCAAGTACTTGATGGTGGTAAGATTGTGTTGAAAAAACTGTTAGACGGATTGACTACCAAGCCTTCCGAGTTGACAGGACGTATTAATCCTGATACAATTATTGTAAGAGTAATAACTGGATAATTTAAAATGATTTTAGTCGACCTGAATCAGGTAATGATTTCAAACTTGATGATGCAAGTGAATTCGAATGCGTCAAACCCTATTGATGAGAATCTGATTCGTCACATGGTATTGAATAGCATTCGCATGTACAATGTTAAATTCCGTGATGACTACGGCGACATTGTTATTTGTTGCGATGACAAAAAGTATTGGAGGCGTGATTACTTTCCATACTACAAAGCTGGTCGTAAGAAAGACAGAGAAGCATCTCCGTTCGATTGGAATCTGATTTTTGAAACGCTAAACAAAGTGCGTGATGAAATCAAAGAATACTTTCCGTACAAAGTGATTCAAGTTGATAAGACTGAAGCCGATGACGTTATTGCTACGTTGACGCACAAGTTCGGTGTTCCTCTTAAGAATAGTTCTACCGAGAAAATTTTGATTCTGTCCAGCGACAAAGACTTCATGCAATTGCAAAAGTTCGCAAACGTAGAACAGTACAGCCCAATGGGTAAGAAGTTTTTGCGTACTAACAATCCAGAAGCATTCTTAAAAGAACACATTATCAAAGGCGATAGAAGCGATGGAATCCCTAATTTTCTGTCTTCCGATGATACATTTGTCGTAGAAGCACGACAAAAACCTGTAACTGAGAAAAAACTAAATAAGTGGTTAGAAGAAGAACCAGAGTCTTTTTGTGATGAAGTGATGCTACGAAATTACAAGCGAAACGAATTGCTGATTGACCTGTCGAAGATTCCAACCGAGTATCAAGAAAAGATTCTGGATGCTTATGAAAATACCCCTAAACGTGGTAGGGAAAAACTACTTAACTATTTTATCCAAAACCGCATGAAGCAGTTGATGGAACATATACAGGAATTTTAAAATGGCTATTAATATTGACAAAATGACTTTGCCCGAGTTGCTAGAGCATATCGGAAATTTGCCTGCGGCAAAGAAAGCAAGTGCATTGAAGCAAATTGCGAATCTGACACCAGAATTGAAAACTGTTCTTAAATACACATTTCATAAGAATATACAGTTTGAATTGCCCAAAGGTGCACCCCCATATAAAGAGATGGAGACTCCAGCAAATTGGGGACATAACAGATTGCCTAGAGAATTGAGAAAGTTTCAGTATTTTATAACTGGAAATAATTTGAATCCCATCAAACGGGAAGCAATGTTTATTGAGGTTCTAGAAAGCGTTTCGCCTGAAGAAGCCAAATTAGTTTTGATGATGAAAGAAAAAAAACTTACTTACAAAGGCATCAATCGTAAATTAATTGAAGAAGCATTGCCTGAAATTTTGCAGGGAGAGTCAGAGTAACAAATGGCCAAGACAAAGAAATATTCTAGTTTCCGTGACTTCTATGAAGACGAAGGTCGCAAAGGGAAACCGAAGTTGAACGAATCTAAAAAGCAAAAAGATAAGTTCAAGCATCAAACAAAGTTTATTGACCCCAAGAATCTTAAAGAAGATGATTGGGACGAATTTGAAGAATTTGACGAGTTAAAATAATATGTACTTATATAATGAAAACGGCAAGCATCTAGGTTGGTTCACATGGAAGGATGCTTACGAAGTGAGCAAAAGCATTGATTTTGCAGTTTACTCCTTTGCATTTGTGGATACAATGCCTAAGAATAATGTACTCCCATTTCAACTAGAAGATACCTTCTATGTTGGCATGTCTTGTGGAAAATATTTCGATAAGAAAAATCGTACCGCAACTGGTGGTACTTATGCAACATACTTGCAGAAACGACTTCTGATTCACAACAAATATTTGTCGAAACTGACTCCAACAAGTAAGAAATCTAAAATGTTCTTTGAACATTATAATCCTATTCTTCAACCACAGAAACAAAGATTCGTAAGTATTTCAATCCCTGACGAAAAGATGGACGAGTATTCTATTCGTGCATTCGTTAGTCTTGTTGAGTCCGAACACGTTTTCTTGTACACTAAACAATTTGGTCAACCGCCCCTATTGAATTTAGATGAACAGTACAAACCAAATCGTAAGAAAGATTCAATTTCAAATCGTGTAATGAGTTCTCCTAGTTTAATACAACATTTTGGATAAATTATGAAACAAGAATTAGATGAAGCACTATGTGCAAAGTACCCAAAGATTTTTAAGTATCGTCATGCACCAATGACACATACTGCTATGTGTTGGGGTTTCGATTGTGGTGATGGTTGGTACAACATCATTGATGCATTGTGTGGAAACATTCAAAGCCATGTTGACTTTAAACGTAAGCGCCGTGCAAGAGCATTACAATTTAATCGTGCGTTGAAACGTGCATTGGCTGGAGATACACGACCACTCCAAATGTATTTTACGTTTGGTGGTAAAGAAGAACCAGACGAGTGGGCGATTGAATCTGCTAACAAAGCAATTATGAAAGCGGAGTTCAATGAAGTTCCACCACCTATGCCATACATCACAGCAAGTCAAGTGAAAGAAAAGTTTGGTGGATTGCGATTCTACACAAATGGCTATACTGACGAGGTGAGTGGAATGATTCGCATGGCTGAGTCCATGTCATATCGTACATGTGAAGTGTGTGGCAGTCCTGGTCGTTCAAATAACTACGGATGGATTTCAACATTGTGCGATACCCACCGACTAGAACGAGGCGAGGATTTGCCACAGGACGAGGAATTAGAGTCCGAAGATTGAATACCAAGGTACTAATATCCATTTCCAAGCCGTCCTAGACGGCTTTTTTGTTGTTTTTTCCCCACAAAACGTTGTTTTTTTGCACAAAACCAAAATAACCGTTGACTTTCCGTCCCATGAGAGTATACTTGTATCTGTTGAGTGAGAAAACAAAAGGAAACGAACATGATGTACGAAGCACTAGAAACCTTGAAGAATGACATTGTTGCTGATTACGAAAGTTGGCAGACACTAAGCGGTAAACCTCGCACCGAAATCCAAGCACGGATGCTTGACGAGTTTATCAACGGAATTCGGATTGATGAAGGTAGCAAGTACATCAAGATTGTTACTGGTTCCTCGGTTTGGGGTTTCATTGTGAAAACTGATACGGACAAGAAATTCCGTAAAGGTGACATTCTGAAAGCGGCTGGTTGGGCGGCTCCTGCACGTAACGCCGCCCGTGGTAACATTCTGGACGGTGGATATTCAATCCAGTGGATGGGTCCTCACTATCTGTGATTGTTGCAAAAAAGCAACAACTTGAAAAATAGTTGTTGACTTTTCTGCCGAAGAGAGTAGAATAGATTCTGTAGTGATTGAGAAATAAGGAAATTTGATATGCGTACTAAGACTTACATTCAGGGCTTCAAGAATTCACAAAAAATTCGTGTGATGTTTGACGGAATTGGTGTCTACACCACCGTTGCTGGTGTTGCTAGTGTGTTTGCTACATACACTCATTCGCAAGCGGCTAATGATGCTCTGTTGCGTTTGTCTTACATGCGTTACATGGCGCAAAAAGATGGTGCGTTAGTTCCCACTGGTCTTGGTATGACAAGTTACAATACCTCGCAAGTTGGTACGCAAGTTCAAGTTGATTTGATTTAAGGAAATAAAATGACTACATTGACTACAGATATCTCCTACGGAATGTTTAGCGAAGTTGGTAACTTAGCCGTTCACGGTGTTGTCGTTACTGCAATTACAATGAACCTGACATGGCCACAGACTTACAAGTGTCTCAACATGTTAGCGAAATCTGACTATAGGAAATTTGGCGAAGTGATGGACACCGAAGTTCGTGAATGTGTTTATCGTGCATGTGGTTTTACTTCTGACTTTTATGGTGCTTAATATGATTACATACAAATTTTATGTCGGTAAAGACGTTTACGAATTCGAAGCGGAATCTGCATTGAATGCGATGGAACAATGCAACCGTCAAGTGATTGACAAGTTAGATTTGCATCCTATGGCTTGGTTTGATGCTGGTCAAAATGCATTTTCGTGTCAGTCTGGCAACTTTTTTGACTAAGGAAATAAAATGAAAATCGAAACAGCAATTGGTATTCTGAATAAAGAACGTGAATTTTTGGGTATTGGTTTCTTGGAGTTGTTGCAAGATATCCAAAAAGAAGGTAAGATGATTTACTCCGAACGAGTGATGGAAGCCTTTGAACGGTTCATGGTCGATGGTCGCAAGATGTTTGCTTAAGGACTAATGATGGTTATCGTACACAATGTTCAAGTTTACCCTATCTTTGCCGGGCATGTGAATGCTCACAAGGTAATGTCTGAGCGTAAGTTCACACGCTATGAGGATGCGATTGAGTATGTAAATTGGTACAACAACCCTACCCCGTACGGCACGATTGCTGTGTACACTGGTGCCATTGATGATGAAACTGGAGAGAATCTATGACTGACATGTTGCAGAAATACAACAAAAACAAAAATAGTTGTTGACTTACCCACCCAACCTGTTAAACTAGAGTCTGTTGAGTTGATAAAGGACATTGAAATGAGAACAGCAAGCGAACAAACTTTTTGGGAAATTCAAGCATACGGTGCTAAGAAATCCGAAATTCTTGAGTCTGTAAAAGATTCAATCAGTTTCCAACTTTCGGGTCCTGGTATGGTGATTGCAAGTTATTTGTCCGATGCACAGGAAATGATGATTGTTGGTAATGAACGTGCGTTGAATGATGCACGGCAGTATATTAATATTGCAAAAATGTTGATGATGGAATTTGAATTAGGTTTTAATGCGAGGTGAAATATGACTGATTTTGTTACTGTTGCGGATATGATTACCGCTTTGTCCTCTTTGCCAGCCGATGCTCGGTTGGTTGTTACTCAGTCTGGTTATTATGCGTATGATGATTTTGCAGATTGTTTTACTCCACGTCCTGCTGGCGATGATAACGATGGCACACCATTGTTTTCAATTGGACATTCTCACCAAAGTTATTGATTAAAGGAATAAATAACATGATGCTAGTTATCTCTACCCAATACCACGAAAATTATGGCGCACATGATTGGGATGGTGAGGGTGAGTGTCCTCAGTATTGGAAAGCAAAAGGCGGTTCCGAGTACAAGATACTTGACGTTCCGCTTAATGTAGACTATAATGATTTAGTCAAATTTGCGTTGACTGGTATCGAAACGGACAATGAATATTGCCGTGAGGTTATGATTGATTGGTCCATTGAAAGTGATGATTACCTTTCATGGTTCGAAAAATCTCAGTTAGAGTTTGATGGTGCTATCACCAGCAAAGAACCAACAATGACGTATCAAGAAGTTTTGGATAAACAAAAGGAACTAGCATGAGTAAGATGAGCGAATTGGCGATGGAGATTGAACAATTGTACACACAAGGTTACAATGAATTCACGATTGCAACAATGCTTAATATACCAGTAGAATTGGTTGACAATTTTGTTGCAAGTTTTATGGATGTAGAGTATAATGAAAGCATGGACGGAGATTTTGATTCCGCTATGGCTTCAGCAGGATATGGAACCGATGAGGATTACGGAAGTTATGGAGAGCCTGAATTTTAAATTGTCAAAAACAAAACCACGTAACATGGTAGCGAAGGACTTGCGTAGCCCTAAGTATCGTATGCGTGTGGTTGAAGACAAGCGTAAGAGAGAGCCAAAGCACAAGGAACAATATGTATATTGATGGTATGGGTCCACGACAATCGATGGCTGTTGAAATTTTAGATACAGTTCGATTTGGTGGTCTTGATAAAATCAAAGGTGCTAATGGTTATGCCAAGAAAAAACTTGACAACGGTGATGCTTATGTGATACCATTTGGACTCAGTAAAAATATTTTTGGTGCTGTGGTAATTTCTGCTCCGAAAAGGCTATATATTACATACAGATTGAATAGTAAAGAAAAGACTGTGCGAATGACTAACGCATGGGAAGTGAAACGATTCTTGGTGAAGCAATTCATTCAGAATATGTAAAGAACGTTTCGGGTTAGTCTCCGAATACTGTGACCCACAGGATGAGAAGTAGCGTGACAACTACGGGTGGTAGTCTTTGAACCGAAAGGCCGCTGGCAATGCGAGAACGGAATCTGTCGGGAAGCGGGTGGAAGGTAGCACAATGTATGGGTTCATCCATGATGCTACTATAATTACCGCCGAGATTCGCAGAGCATTTTATGAATTGAGAAAAGGTTTGGATATGATTAATGCGAATGAGAAAGAGATTTTATTGATTGCACAGGAAGAATGTGCAGAAGTGACACAGGCAATCAGTAAAGTTTTTCGATTTGGATTACATGCACAACATAATGGCGCATCTAATCGTGAACGATTGACAGAAGAAGTTGGTGATTTATTTTGTATGATTCAATTGATGATTGAAACAGGTATTATTAATATTGATGAAGTAGATAACGCATCACGAAAGAAAAAAGAAAAACTCCAGAAATGGTCTAACATTTATACGAAAGAAACGGTACTCTAAAATGAATTTAATTTCGAAACTCTCAGCAAGAAATTATATGCCAATTACGTGGCAGAGTATTTCTCGCTTTGAGAAATCAGATTGCCACACACCTGGAATGGGGGCTTGTACCTGAGGACCAAAAAAGTCCTAAAGAGAATACAAAGACAAGCCCCCTAGAGACTGAAAACTCTAGGGGGTTTTTCTTTGTGTTGTATACAAACAACATCTATGAAAATAGTTGTTGACAATCTTTCCGATTGTGGTATACTGTGTATTGAGTTGATCGTGACTCAACAAAAAAGTTCTTTAACAATTTGCATCCATATTTTTTTATGTTGGGGGTTAGTGTAGCGGTAGCACACCAGACTTTGACTCTGTTAGCACAAGTTCGATCCTTGTACCCTCTGCCAATAAATGGTGACATAGCACAGCGGTAGTGCATCTGCTTCATACGCAGGAGGTCGTTGGCTCGTATCCAACTGTCACCACCAAATGGGGGTATAACTTAACGGCTAAAGTAGTAGGCTTTTAACCTATTAATCGGAGTTCGATTCTCCGTGCCCCTACCAGTTTTCTTTGGTGTGACCTTAGTGTTAGCGGTCAGCACCTCGGATTGTGATTCCGATAGGATGGGTTCAAATCCCATAGGTCACCCCAAAGAAAATTGCCTTGTTAACTCAGCGGTAGAGTGTCTCCCTTACAAGGAGAAGGTCGGCGGTTCGATCCCGTCACAAGGTACCAGATTTTGCTCGGTTAGTTAAATGGTATAACGGACGCTTGATAAGCGTTTATCACAAGTTCGATTCTTGTACTGAGCACCAAAAATGCCCTCTTACTCCAATTGGTAGAGAGGACGGTCTTAGAAGCCGTAAAGTCTCAGTTCGAATCTGAGAGAGGGCACCAAATGTTAGCGCCTTTAGTGAAATGAATATCACACCTTGCTACGAACGAGGAATTGGGAGTTTGATTCTCTCAGGGTGCGCCAATGGGACTTTAGCAAATGTGGTCATTGCGGTCGCCTGAAGAGCGATGGAAGTTGGTTCGATTCCAACAGGTCCTACCAAGATATGGAAGATGATGCAGGTGGGATGGTCCGCCGACTAGCCTTGAAAACTAGGTTCTCAGAAATGGGATGGGGTTCGACTCCTCCGTCTTCCGCCAGTGTTACGAAAAAACAACAATTCTAAAAATAGTTGTTGACAAGAAATTCTTAGAGTGTTATACTCTATTCATAGATTAAGAAATAAAAGGAAATTATATGTACGTAGATTTTGAATCTCTGCTAGGAAAAGTTTTAAAAGAAGTTGATGTTGGCAGTGACAACATTAAGTTTGTTACTGTTGATGGTGAAGTGTACAACATGTACCATGACCAAGATTGTTGCGAGTCTGTTTCGGTTGAGTCCGTTGTTGGTGATGTTCAAGACTTGATTGGTGTTCCATTGCTTGTTGCTGAAGAATCTTCAAGCAATGAAAATCCAGAAGGTGCTGAAGTGTCAGAGTACCAAGAATCTTTCACATGGACATTCTACAAGTTAGCAACTATCAAAGGTTATGTTGACATTCGCTGGTATGGTGAGTCTAACGGCTACTATTCCGAAAGTGTTTCATTACATAAAGCAGGATAAAGTTTATAGAGAGTTGGGTGAGTGGTTAAACCAGCGGTTTGCTAAACCGTCATTGCGAAAGCGGTGCATGAGTTCGAATCTCATACTCTCTGCCAGTGTTGAAAAAAAACAACAGTTACCAAAAATTGTTGTTGACAAAAAATGTCTAGAGTGTTATACTCTATTCATAGATTGAGAAATCAATCAGATGTTCTTTAAAAAATATATGCACGGTTCGTCTATCGGTTTAGGACACATGCCTTTCACGTATGTAAGACGGGTTCGATTCCCGTACCGTGTACCAGATTTAATTACATTGGTTACCAAGCCAGTAGGTAATTTAACAAGTGAGAACCAGTTGACGGACTGGCACTTCTAGATTACATGAACGAGCGAATCACGCTGGAACAACTTGGTCCGTAATGTGGTTGACAAACAAATCCATGGACGGCATGGTAGGGCAGGTTCAAAACTGTTATTTTTGTCAATCATCCAGTGTAATTAAATGTGGTATTAGATTAGTTGACGTAAGCCATGGGTATTGCTAAGCCTGAGTAACTATGTATAGAAACGGTAAATTTCGAAATAATTCCGTTGAGCATAGCAAATAGTGCGTCAACTAATCTAATACCATGGAGTAATTGATGCTATGGCGTGTGCATCGGCGGACTGTAAATCCGTCCCCTTGTGGTAAACATTCTTGGTTCGACTCCAAGTTACTCCACCAAGTTTTGGTCTTAAAGTGTTCATGGACGCACGATGGCTTGTCACGCCATAAGAGTGGGGATCGTTACCCCCTAAGACCGCCAGAGCAAACGACTAGGTACCTAGTCCAACGGTTGTAAGTGACGATGGGCGATATCGGAACTTTCAAGATTTTAATGTGAGTGTGCGCCGAAAGGCTAGGCAACGGTTTGCAAGTCCGTATAATGCAGGTTCGATTCCTGTCACTCACTCCAAGTAAAGGTGTTTATGGATAATTATAAATTTTTAGAAGATTCTCCTTGGTTCATTTTTATGAATCATGGATATTCTCCGGCATCAAAATTGCTAGATGAGAATAACATTTTTATAAATTCGGCATCGTTATATTTAAATTTATTGGAAGACATTGATACAGAAGGAAAAACAATATTAGATATTGGATGTGGTCGTGGAGGTGGCGTAAAAACATATAGTGAAGTTTTAGAATTCAATAAAATTCATGCGTGTGATTACAATGAAAAGTTCATAGACTTTTGTAAACATACTCACAATGATATAGAATTTAAAGTTTGTAGCGCCACAGAATTAACAAGTGCATATAATCAAAATACATTTGATATCATTACTAATGTAGAATCATCACATTGTTATTTTGATTTTCCCACAGATGAAGATTTGAACATTGTATATCCTACAGACAACGCAGGTTTTTTAATACGCCATGTTTTTGGTTTGAATAAATTTTTTAATGGAGTTTCTTCTATATTAAAATCTGGAGGTGTATTTTGTTATACCGATGCTTTTTCCAAAGACCAATTAATTGAGTTGAAGTATTCAAATTTCAATACAAAATTTAAGAATATTGTTGATAGTGACATTACAAAAAATGTAATTTTAGCATGTGAAGAAATATTGGATACACTATCTACTGATACAATACCAAATAGCATGGTGAAAAAATATATGGAACATGTTGCTAAACAAAAAATTATAGAATATAAGAGTGGTCAAAAATATTTGAAATTTATTTGTACTAAGTAATATATTATACATATTACATATAGATTATAAAGGAAGATATAATGGCAAATCCAGAAATTAAAATTTTAGCAGTCAGTAATGTTTACTGTAGGCTAATGAATTTTTTAAAAAAAGGTGATGTTGAAGAAGGACATTTTCACGATTATGACCATGGAACATTGTTGGCTACGGGAAAAGTATTAGTAGAAAAATTTGACGCAGATAGAAATGTAATTGCATCTAAAATTTTTACTGCACCAACTTTTCTTTTTATTGAGAAAGATGTTGCACACAGATTGACTGCAATGGAAGACAATACTGTAGCAACATGCATTCATGCATTGAGAAGTATTACCGATGATATTTTAGATCCGGATACATTTGTGCAACAACAAGAATTTTCCGATGTTGCATGGGAAGATAAACCTGAAAGAGGAATCATAAATGTTAATCGATTTTTTCAAGAAAAGCGAAACACGAAATTGGCTCCTATTGCAAAAAAACCAAAGAATTTAAAAATAGAAATAAAGAAATAATTATAGCGGGTTACGTCAGAGGTCAGACTGTCAGGCTCATAACCTGGAGGACGGAGGTTCGAATCCTTCACCCGCAACCATAACAATATGATTGAATATCCATTTTATGAAAATTTTGTCAACAAGAGAGTTGATAGAATAACTAAAATCTTTGGTGAAGATTGGTTTGCGAATAAGTCTGTATTAGAGTTAGGCGCATGTCAAGGTGATGTTGGAATTCATTTTATGAAATTAGGTGCTGAAGTTTTGTTCACAGATGTTAGACAAGAAAACTTAAATGCAATATTTGATAAAATTAATTTTAACCCCGACACAAGAATAATCAATCAAAATTTGGAATATGATTTAAATTGTAAATTTGATTTAGTGTTGCACATGGGAGTTTTATATCACATTGAAAATTGGAAAAAAGATTTAGAATGTGCATTAAAACACAGTCAAATAATGATATTAGAATCGAAAGTGAATCCTGTACCCAATAGTAAAGATTCGTTTTATGATGCTGAAGATTTTAAATATGATGGCTATCAATGTAGACAACCCATATTTACGCAAGAATCTGTAGAACATACATTGACGAATTTGAGATGTAAATTTATAAGATTTGATAATTCAGAATTGAATTGTAATTGGGGATGGGTAAATAATAAACAAAAAATACGACATGTATATGATTGGAATTATAATAATTACCAATCTATAAAAAAGGAAGACGGACCAAATAGAACCACTTGGTTTAAAAGATTTTGGTTAGTATTAAAGTAATATTCCAGTGTAGCACAGCGGTAGTGCAGTTGACTGTTAATCAATTGGTCGTAGGTTCGATCCCTGCCACTGGAGCCAATTTAGTAAAAATATGAAAAAAGTAATTTTATCTCTATTAATGTTTATGTGTTTAAGTGCTAGTGCTATTACAGTATACACGTATAACATTACAAAACAGTATCCAATTGTCGATTCCGAAATTTATACGGTTCGACCAATTGCAAGCATTACGAAATTGATGACTGCAATTGTATTGCTTGAAAGTGATGTTGATTTGAGTGAAAAGGTTCCGTATAAAGGATTATTTTACACCAAAAACAATTTTACTAGAGAAGAATTATTGAATTTGATGTTAGTTAAAAGTGACAATAGAGCGGCAGATGCGTTAGCTGAAAGCATGGGTGGTAAATTGTGGACAGTTTACCAAATGAATAAACGTGCTATTGCATTAGGAATGTACGACACAAAATTTGATGATGTGTCTGGTCTAAGTGCAAAGAACATTAGTACCGCAAAAGATTTAGTTATCATGTTGACAGATGCATACAAGCATGATAAGATACGTGAGATATCAGCATTGAGTAGATATGATTTGAAAGTTGTTGATAAAAAGAATAAAGAGAATCACATTCCTGTAAATAACACGAATGTGAAATTGATGAATAAATTTGATATCATTGAGGTATCTAAAACTGGCACGACAAATGCGGCAGGTAAGTGTCTTGTTATGCTAGTACATAAGAATGGTGAACAGTATGCTATTGTTATTCTCGGAGGCACAACAAGAGCCGATGTTGATAACTTAGCAAAGAATATTATGGAAAGAGTTATTTAAGTTTAGCCGGATTAGCACAGGGGTAGTGCAACCGCCTTGTAAGCGGTAGGTCGATGGTTCGAATCCTTCATCCGGCACCAGTATAAATATCCGAGTATAGCGCAGTCTGGTAGCGCATCTGGTTTGGGACCAGAGGGTCGGGAGTTCGAATCTCTCTACTCGGACCAAATGTAAAATGGGGGATTAGTGATAATGGGAGCACATGTGCTTTGCAAGCATGAAGTAGGAGTTCGATTCTCCTATCCTCCACCATGTTTAAATGAGAATAGAAAATGTTATATCTAATAAAATCTTTTACTGATAGTGTAATGGGAATGCTGAATGAGGATCCGGTGCGTCCTCATATTCCACATGTTGATAGAGTTGGCGACAACAAAGATATTTTTGTGTTGCGTGATGAAAATGAACAAGTGAAAGCAATTACATGTGTAAGTTATCAAACAGAAATTCCAACAAAAGAAACAGAGTTATTTCAAGTTTCATCTGAACCTGTTGTTGCAATCTTTTATACCATCTGGAGTTATGCTCCAGGTGCTGGTCGCACATTAATTTTTGATGCTGTTAGTCACATCAAAGAAAACAAACCCGAAATTCAAAGATACGTCACACTAAGTC
>Ga0214919_10001976_pt1 | contig 32830 bp, 32 predicted proteins | sample LL1503_MetaG_FD_177994 | JGI IMG/M metagenome (GOLD analysis project Ga0214919, IMG submission 177994) | Freshwater microbial communities from Lake Lanier, Atlanta, Georgia, United States - LL-1503 | ecosystem: Environmental > Aquatic > Freshwater > Lake | place: USA: Georgia | collected... | reverse complement strand
GTAACCTTGTCTGAGCGAACCATGTACTTGACCATCGTGTTGATGGCAGGTGTGTTGGACTTGAGCGTGATGCTGTGGTTATCTTTCAAATCCTTGCGGATCTCAGTCAAGATTTTTTCCTTGAAACTGCTGTTTTCAATACGCATGGAGAAGTCATAGATTGAAGCCATTGACTCTGGAAGTTAAGGCCAGTGAAGAGAAAATCAAAGTACCAATCAATAAGATCAATTGCCTTTTTATTAATTTCGCATTCATATCATCTCCAATAAATTCTAATTTCTACTTGCCGGGGAAAAACTAAGAAGCTACTAAACCTCACTTTGCAAGAGCGAAGCTTTTATTAATATTATTAAGTACCTTGTAAATTATTAGTCTATTAGTCTATTAGTATTTACCATGTGCAGGATTCTTTGCAATGTTGCAAGGCAATACGCTCCCCCTACCTTCCATACATACCAAGTTGATTCATCACCCTTTAAAGCGTTCAGACTCTGGACAACCTCTACATGTCCAGAGTACCGCTACCGTCCAGAGTCTGGACGCTTTGGTGCAGGGATAGAGAATAAGGCGGATTCAATAATGAAGTGCAATATCCTTGACCTTAAAAAAGTAGGAATTAGGCCCTAGCGTCCTCAGACGCCAAACCAATGTTTGTCGCGGCTGAGCGTTTGATATGTCGGCAAGCGCTTCTCCTTAACGGCAGCCAGGGCCTCCTTTGAATCTGGATGTCCGCTCATTCGGACAGTCGCCCCCTGCTCGAACTCATACCCCGTCCTAAGGTCCATCCATTCAACGCGATCAAGCACCCTTTTGCTAACGCGCACAGCGGTTGGACTGTGCGTAGCGATCCGTGAAGCAATGCACAATGCTTGATCCAGAAGTTGGTCCTTTTCGCACACAAATACCGCTCCACCAGCAGCTGCAAATTCTTCAGCCTCAACAGGCAGTCCAGTGAAATACAAGCGGCGTACCAAGGGCTGCGGGGCAATTCGGGCAAGGTGTCGCGCACCCCCCATCACACCGACCGTCAGCTCCGGCAATCCAAACTTGCTACCTTTTGCAGCAACAACAAAATCACAAGATCCTGCGATAGCCAGTCCTGTCCCCAAAGCTGCACCATGAACAGCACCTATGACAGGGACGCTGCACTCAGAGATCGCGAAAAATGCTTCTCTGACACGCCACATGCGCTCAAACGCATTCTCAGGCGACATTGTTGCGAACTCTTCAAGGTCATTGCCCGCACAAAAGTGTTTGCCTTGACCACTCAGGATGATCACCCTGACATCGTCCCCAAGTTGGTCGATATTGCTGAACAATAGTTTGAGCTCGATGTACATTTCTCTGTGCACGGCATTGGCAGGTGGTCTAGCAAGCTGCACGTTGTAAATTCCGTCATTTTTGAACTCGACGCTTAAGTGTTTGAATTGAGACATACATCTTTCTAGTTAGTCTGATTAAAACTGCCCTTGTAGACAAAAGTTCTAGACAGTCATGGCAGTCGGTTATTGAGAGTGACCTGCCTGACCCGGTTTTGAAGAGCTGGCATCTCCTGGTCCACCAAAGGCCTGCCATCCGCCATCAACAGGCAATACCACGCCTGTTATGTAGTTGGCCAAGTCTGAGGCTAGGAAGGCAACGGCATGAGCGACGTCCTGCGCTTGCCCTAAATAGCCCATAGGGATCCGGCGACGAAAAGTTCCTTCTGGAACATGCAGATCCTGCTCAAGATTATTCGTCATCGGAGAGTGAATAAATCCTGGTGCGACAGCATTGACACGAACGCCTTTTGATGCGAGATCTGTTGCCAAGGTCTTTGTGAGCATTATCAAAGCCGCCTTAGACACACCATAGGCATTGGAAGCCCGAAATCCAGTCATTCCAGCAACCGAAGCGATGTTGATAATCACCCCGCCTTTTGGATCGACCCGCATCACACGGCTTGCCGCTCGGGCCATTAAAAATGCCCCTCTTAGATTCACGTCCATCACACTCTGCCATTCCTCAAGTTCTTGATTATGTGTACCACGAAGATTCTCAAAAATGCCAGCATTGTTGATGAGAATGTCCAACCGTCCCCAGTGTTGCAACGCAATTTCAACAGCGTGATCACAAGAAACTTCTTTGGTGACATCAAGCAAAACCGGAAAATAGTTTTTTTGTTTAGCAGCCCATTGAAGGTTATCAGCATCAAGATCCAAATCACATGCCACTACAAGTGCACCGCAATTCACCAAGGTCTGTGTAATCGCCCATCCAATGCCCCTGCTAGCACCAGAGACTAGCGCAACTTTTCCTGATAGGTTTAAATTGGGTGCATCTAAATTCTTTGTCATATCCACTGTTCATCTTTCTATACGAGCTCATTAGCCTAACTGGCTAACCTTGCCCCATTCCAGCGCATCTTCTGCTCATCCAATTGAAATTAACCCCCAAGATATGCTTTGTGCAAAACATCATCCACCTGGATATTTTTCCATTTTTCTTCTTGGATCTCATAAATGACTCGACCTAGGGACATCACATAACCTCGATCGGCAATTTCAGAGGCCAAGGCCACATTTTGTTCAACAATAAGAATACTGATCCCACGTTTGCGAAGCTCGGCCACAGCTTCCACAATATGACGCAAGACCTTTGGCGCAAGTCCTGTAGATGGCTCGTCCATGATGAGCAGGTCAGGTTGCAGTAGCAAAGCTCGCCCAATGGCAACCATCTGTTGCTCGCCTCCACTTAGAAGCTCCACTGCTGCATCTAGGCGGTCACGAATAAAAGGAAACAGTGCTAGGACATCGCTCAGGGTAAAAGGACTTGGTACCTTTCTTTGATTGCCTTTAATTCGTGCAAGATCAAGGTTGGCACGCACTGTCAACTCCCCAAACAGATGCCGATTTTCTAAAACAACGCCAATGCCATGTGTGACCCGGTCATGAGGCGCCAAATGCGTGACACATTTTTCACCTAAATAGATATTACCTGCAGTAAGTGGAAGAAGTCCGCAGATTGCCCTTACAAGCGTGCTCTTACCAGCACCATTGGCACCGATGATGGCGACGCTCTCATTGGTGGAAATACTAAGCGAGACCTGATGAAGGATGGGAATTCGCCCATAGCCGGCATCAATTTTTTCTACGCGTATAGTTTTCGACATCAATTAAACTCCAAGGTATGCCTCGCGTACGCGAGGGTTTTCTTTCACGGATGTGAAGTTACCACTCGCAATAATTTCCCCAAAGCATAAAACGTGCACACGGGACGCTACGGCCATGAGCTCCATATCGTGCGACACAAGTAGGATCGAAATCCCTGTTTCCGTAAGACGTTCCAGCGCTCGTCGTAGAGCATCAACTTCCTCAGGGTTTAGTCCAGATGAGGGCTCATCTAAACACAGCAGACTTGGCGAGCCCACCGTAGCCCGTGCAAGCTCAACCAGCCGTTGCCGCCCTGCTGGTAGATCGCCTGCTCGTATATTCCATACAGAATCAAGCTCGAATCGCTCTGCAACCTCTTCAGCTCGCTCGGTAATTTTTAGAATATCGCTTCGTGCACTTGGTAAACTGAACATATCATTCAAAAAACCGCTTGAGGTGGATAGCCAGCCTGCCGCCATGAGGTTTTCTTGTACCGTCATCTGCGCAAAGACCTGTGGCGTTTGAAATGTACGTAACAAGCCTGCTCTACTTCGTTGAGTCACACTCCATCCAGTAATGTCCGTACCTTCGTATAAGATTTTTCCTTGCTGTGGAAGTAGAAATCCTGAGACAACATTGAACAGAGTACTTTTTCCAGCTCCGTTAGGACCGATCAATCCCGTAATTTCCTTTGAATGGACTTCGAGGTTAACACCCTGCAGAACACTCAAACCACGGAATTTATGCGCTAACCCAAACAATTGCAGTATTGGTTTCATAGCGTGTTCCCGCTCTTGCTCTTATGCTCCACCCTTTGCCCAGAATCAGAAGCATTACCTGACTTAATGGCTTTCAACAAAAGTTGCTTCAATGCACCTGCAAAGCCTAAAGGTAAATAAATGACTGTTGCAACCAAGAGCAAAGCAAATAATAACGCATGAATATCGCCAAATTTACTTAAGGCATTTGGGAGCAAGGTTACAAAAAGTGCGCCAAAGACAGTTCCGATAATCGTCTGCGCACCTCCTAGAACGGCTATCAGTAAAAAATTGATACCTCTACTGACACCAAAACTATCCACACTGACAAACGTAACGTAGTGCGCAAAAAGACTTCCAGCAAAGGCGCCAAGCACTGCGCTCAGAACAAACACGCGAACTTTGAGGGCATGTACAGGTATTCCGAGGGTCAGTGCAGCATCGGGGGCATCACGCATTGCGCGCATTGCAAAACCGTGCCGCGAATTCAAAAGCGAATAATGCATCCACAATATGACCCCAAGAACTGGCCAGATAACATAATAGAAGCGTTGGGGTGTAGACAAAACCCATCCAAAAAAATCGAGCTTGGGGATTCCGCCTGTCCCAAGTGTTCCACCTGTAATCCAGTCCCATTCCACAAAAAGTGTCTGCCCAATGATGGCAAGAGCCAAGGTCGCCAAAGCAAGAAAAAAGCCAGATAGGCGCAAAATTGGCCAAGCAATCGTCCAAGCGATGATGGCACTGATTAGCATACCTAACGCCATAGAAATCGGCGCAGGCCACCCAAGATGGACACACCCATAGGCCGTTGCGTAGGCTCCAATTCCGTAAAAAACACTTTGCGCAAGAGATACAATTCCGCACTGCCCAAGTAAAAAGCTAACGCCAATTCCTGCAATTGAGTACAGCGCCGTAAATACCAGAAGGTCAACCGAACTGCGTGAAGCAATAAGCGGAATCACAGCCCAAACCACAACCGCGGTTATTGCGGAGAAACCAATCAGTAAAGGTTTAACCGCCACGTCGACCTCCACGGCCTAATATACCGTTTGGCATCAAAATCATGATGATGATGAGTGTTGTCATTGAGATGACGTCTTTGTACCCAGAAGATATTGTCACAACAGCAATTGACTCAATCAGTCCTAGAACTACACCACCAATCACCGCTCCGGATGGATTCAAGAGACCGCCTAGTATTGCTGCAGCAAAACCTTTGAGCGTCAGTAAAAGCCCCATTTCGTAGTGAACAGTAATCAAAGGGGCCACTAGGACTCCCGCTAACCCCCCAACTGCACCTCCTAGCAAGAAGGTCAGCAGACGCATTCTGGGTACGCTTATTCCCGTCATCGATGCACCATCCGCATCAATTGAAACGGCCATCATTGACAGCCCAAGATGGGTTCGATGGTAAAAAAGCATCAGAAGAGTCACAACAGAAATACTGATAACGATCAGCCACACTGAATGAATTCGGATCGCAGCATCAAAAATATCAAGCGATCCGTTTCCACCCAATCCTGGCATCGGAATATTATCGCGACCGAAAAAATATAGGACTGCTGCTGAAATTGCAAATGCAACGCCCAAGGTCACAAGTAAAAATGTGTCATCTGTTGCACCACGAAGGCGTGCTGGTGAGATGAAGAAAGCCTCCATGAACCAACCAACCAACCCACCGGCGACAATTCCGAGCAAAAAAGAAAGCACCAATGGAACCTCAAAGGTCCTGAGAGCAAGATATGCGACGAGCCCTGCGACGAGAGCGAACTCACCCTGCATAGCATTGATAATTTTAGTTCCTCGAAATACGACGGATATGCCAAGACCGATCAGTGCATAGACAAATCCGTTTGTTAACCCGGTTAAAACTGACTGCAACAAAAGCGTTCCAGATGCCATTGAGTACCTTTGCTTTTATTCAGTACCCTTTATGGTCTGAGGTGCAACCATAAAGGGTCTTTATTTAAAATCTGTCGATCGACCACTCAGGTCAACTAGCAGTAAATGTCAGTCTTGTGAATTTGCCCTGTACAAGCCGAGAGAAGATGAAACTTGGCAACTCGATACCAGTCATGTCAGCAGCAGCAAAATTATATTTCGCCATAGCCCCTTCATAAGGGTCTCGCATTGCGATCGCAATGGCCTCTCGACTTGCATTGGCACCAGCTTTACTAATAGCCTTAGCCACGATGTTGGCGGCATCCCAGCCTGCCGCTTCAAAGTTCTTAGGCAAAGCGTTATTGGCTTTGCGATAAAGTTCTACGAATTCAACTTGACGTGGTAACGGATTTTCTCCAACCATGAACTCGGGAAATACGATGTCGTCTGCAAATTCGCCCATACCACGAACATAGTCATATGAAGCGGATCCAATTGCTGAAACAATCTGTTGAGTAATTTTCATCTGCCGTGCATTTCGGAATGGCACCGGCGATGTAGCAATTACGAAGATAAGATCCGGTTGAGACGCTCTCACCTTGGCTGCTTGGGCAGAGACATCAGATGCCCCGACTTCAAATCTCTCAATTGAAACAAACTCAATGCCGTAGCTGGCGTTGAGGGTCTGAAGACCAGCTAAAACCGCTTGCCCATAGCCAGTGTCGTGCAAGACTCCAACTTTTTTAGCCTTTGCTGATTTGGATGCATATTCCAACATTGCTCTGGCATTGAGAATTTGCGGAGGCAGAACGTGATAAAGCATCTTATAGGACTGCTCAATCACAGGTCCCAAACCTGTGAAGGTCACCTGGGCCATTTTTTCTGCATTAGTGATGGAAGCAATTGCGCCAGTGCTAGCAGTTAGAGAAGGTCCGATAAATGCAAGCACTTTTTCGCCAAAGATTAGGTTTTCAGCCTTACTTTTGGCCAAATCAGGCTTTGATCCATCGTCCTCAATTAGGATTTTGATAGGCCGACCTCCAACGCCACCACGATCATTAATATTTTTTTCTGCAAGTAAAATTCCACTTCTTTCTGGTTGGCCTAGTCCAGCGCCTGGCCCAGTCAATGAAAGAACGGAGCCAATCTTTATAGGTTCTTGCTGTGCAAATAAGGAAACTGGCCCCATTGAGGCTACAGCCGCAATGGTTTTCAAAGTGGCACGCCGAGTGGCTGAGCCTTTAAATTCGTCATTTAACATTTGTCTTCTCCTAGTATTTATTGATAGGGTGAATCGGCAGGATCACCCATCTTGTGGTTCACTCAATGATCGATCAAGTCGGTTTTGCGTCAAAGAATTGCTTACTCAGCCAAAATGGCTTTCAACCACCTCGATTGAACTACACCTACCTTAGCGAGGTGGTCACGATTCGTGTAAAGACTCATGTGATCTACGCCTTTTACTGAATCAAAATGCTTCATCGGACAAGCAATTGCGTTAAATGCCTCTACTTCCAAATCGGCTGAAGTAATGTTGTCAGCATGTGCAAGCGTCATTAACACAGGAGTCTCTGTAATTCGTTGAGCGTAAGGTTTAACAACATATTGCAGCAATAGATCAACAGACTCTATCGTGTTGCGGTGCTCATGCCTTGGAGCTTCCGTGGCCTGAATACCTTTGAAGCCCGCAAATACGTGCGGGAAAGGCCATGATGTAAGTTCTTCTCCTGGCACCTCAGGAGACATTGGCATATAGCCATGATCCGCGCCTTTAAACCTTTTCATGCGGTCATCTGCGATCAGCGCATTGAGCTTGGCGAACCTAGTCTCGCCATGACAACGCCTCATGGTTTGAAAACCATCGACAACAGGAATCGTTGAAATCGCAAATGCCACACGAGAGTCCAATCCAGCAACAACAAGAACGTGGCCTCCGCTATATGAAATCCCCCAAATTCCTGTACGTTTATGGTCGATATTGGGCAGGCCTTCGGCATAGGTCAACGCGTTGCGGTAGTCTTCAATTTGTTCCCATGGATTGATGTGTTGACGAGGGGAGCCGGTACTTTCCCCGAAACACCTGTAATCAAAACGCAAAGTGGCACACCCAAGATCGTGAAAGAACTTGGCGTAATGTGGCATCACGATTTCTTTCGTATAACACCAACCTCCCGCCATAATTACAAGGGGTGAATCTCCTTTAGCATTGGGCGGCATTGTCAAAACACCACGGCAAATATCAGATCCACTTTTGAACTCAACAACTTTATCTGTCATTTTCTGCTCCATTTTTTGAGGTTAGGGGACGTTGTGATTTAGCTCATCTGACAAAGATCGTCAACGACACCGATCCGGCCTGTCTTTTGGAAAAAGATTTTCAGAGACTGACCGAATTGCTTCGAGCCTCTTGAATCGCTCACTTCTGAAAGATTCTGCATTTGCTTGAATATTGAGTAAATAGTCAGCGACTGATAATTCATACGGACTTACCCGATGGTTCAAGTTTATTCTTTGACATTCATGACCTTAAATTTGCTTTTAGAACAATTGGACGCAGACCAAATCAGGGCTCTAAATTAATCTTATAGCGTTCGAACAAACCAATCGCAGGCAATACCGGCAACCTTTACAACCTTGGCCTCATCTGAATACATTGTCATGTGCGAAGTATTTGCGATAATTTCCAGCTTCTTGCGAGGCGCCGGAATAGCATTGAAGGCGCCTATTTCGAGGTCCCACAATGTCAAATCATCACCCTGCGCCACCACCATCAAAGTTGGGGTTTCATAGATCCGCTTTACAAACGGACCTACGTCGTAATTCAAGAGCAGATCAACAGATTCAACGGTGCTCTTGTTCTGGTAGAGCGGCGCTGTAGACTCTTTGATGGCGAGGAAAGTGCGGACTGTTTCTGGAAAGGGCCATGCGGAAGACTCTCGCCACCATTCATCTGTTGCATGCGGGAGATACAACCTCTCACCAGGATGTTCATATCGAAGTTTTCGATCCTGCAAAATAAGGTCCCAAAGTGCACGATAGCCCATGGTCCCATGAACGCGGCGCATATTTTCGAATCCATCGATGACAGGAATTTGTGACACGATGGATTTGACGCGAGGGTCAGTCGCTGCGAGGATAAGTGCATGCCCGCCCGAATAAGAAATACCCCATACACCGATTCTTTCGGGATCTACCAGATCATGCCGCTCAAGGAAACTGATTGCGTTCTCGTAGTCCCTAACCTGCTCCCATGGATTCAAGTGTTGACGATCTTGGCCATCACTGACTCCAAGATTTCGATAGTCAAAAACCAGCGCATTGATTCCTGCACGTGCGAAAGTTTCTGCGTAGGTAGGCATGACGATCTCTCTAACGTAACACCAGCCACCAGCTAAAACGACAGTTGGGCGACGTTTGGACTCATCTTCGGTATACAGCCACCCACGGCATGTAACGCCTTCAGATTGAAACTCCACATCAATTCTCTTGATCATATATACCCCATTTAAACAACGATGGCACTCGTTCGGATGAATGATCAAGAATGACAGTACAGTCAATTTTTGATCAAAATCTTTTTGATAAATTAATAATAGTGACCACTTGGTAACCTGTCAACACCTATTTACCAGACTTTGAAAGTATTGAATAATTTCTAGATCAACGTAGCCGCCTCAAAAATGCCCTAAATGATGAGGCATAGGCTTTCAGAGTTATTTATCGTGTGATAACCTAGTTCGAACTAGATGTCCTCCATCTCTGACCTAGTCATATGCTAGCCCTTTCATGTCAAAAATAAAAGCCAAACTCGGGAACCCCCGACTTAAGACCCTAAGCACCTCACTAACAGTCCGTAAAAAGACAGGGCTACCAAGGCCCAGAGTAACTGCCGCCGAGCGAGAAGCTTTAATTCTGTCTGAAGCTGTCAAATTTTTTGCAGAAGTCGGCTTTGCAGGGGACACACGTGAACTAGCTCGAAGAGCTCATGTCACCCACCCCCTTCTGTACAAATACTTTTCATCCAAGGAATCCCTGCTTGAGCGGGTATACGAGGCGGTCTACCTTGGACGCTGGAATCCAGAATGGGAAAAATTAATTGTCAATCGGGAAATGCCTGTAAGGCAAAGAATGACACTCTTCTACATTGCTTTTTCGAGTGTCATTTTGGAATGGGAGTGGGTTCGTCTCTTCATGTTTTTTGGCCTGCGCGGTGCTGACATCAACCAACGTTGGTTCGCGCTAATCAGGGAGCGCTTGGTTTTACCGTTTTGTGCTGAACTGCGGCATGAGCTCAAAATTCCGCCGATTCATTTAATCGCACCGACTGTTTCAGAATTAGAACTAGTGCAAGGAATAAGCACTCGAATATTTGCATTCGGCATAAGGCAGCATATCTACGGAATGCCTTTGCCAGGTGACGGCAATATATCAACACTCATCAAATCAGAAATCGATGCCTTTTTTGAAGGCATTGGTCCAACATTGAAGAACCTTGTCAACAATTCGGCAAGTCGCACATTGCGAACAAAAGTCACTACGAAAAGCAAGGCATTGCCTAAAATCAAACCACGAACCACAACTAATCGGAAAAATTCTAATCAATAATTGGACCCGAAATCAGTCAGGTTGAAGTCCACCATATTCACAACATCAAAGTTTGGGGTTGTTCAAGATAGACACGCACTCGATTTAAAAATCTGATGCCACTCACACCATCGAGTACCCGATGGTCACAGGCCAACACCAACCCCAACTCGAAGCTCAAATTCGGCAAACCCTTTTCATTGGGACGAAAGGTCTTGCGTACACTCCCCACTCCCAGAATCATGGCTTGTCCTGGATTAATGATGGGCGTCATGTAAGTGACATTGAACATACCTGCATTGGACACGGTGATGGCTCCACCCGATATTTCTGGCCCACTCAATTTTCCAGCATTTGCACGCTCAATAAGCTCTTGAGTTTGATGCGCAATTTCGGATAACGAAAGTTTTCCAGCATTGCGGACCATGGGCACGAACAAGCCGCGCTCTGTATCGATGGCCATGCCGACATCCGAATGTGCAAACTGAAATAAACCATCTTCCAACCAGATGCGATTGATTTCAGGCTCATCTTGCAGTGCACGACCCACCGCAGCAAGCAAGTAATGAGTGACGGTAAAGCTCGGTTGACCGGATTGTTTCAACTTTTGGCGCATTGCAGATAGATTTCCAACATCTACTTCTAGTGCTAAGTAAAAATGCGGCACCTCCTGCTTCACCGAGACAAGCCGCCTGGCCATTGCCAACTGTATGGCACTGGGCTTTAGCCAAATACCCCCACTCGGGGGCTCAAATGACATTTGGTTTGTCTCGAGCGATGTCACTTGCTGAGTCGCAGGCCGCAAAGACTTCAAGTCACCCACTTTATTTCGCCCTCGCGGGCCGCTCCCGTTCACATTCGTTAAATTAACGCCTTCCCGCTCTGCAACTCTGCGAGCCAGCGGTGTTGCAATCAAGCGCTCACCCTGCACCGGTCTCACAATTGAAGGGGCTGGAACACTGAAGTTCTCCAGCGATTTACCCTGGCCATTTTGCAAGCCAATAGCGATGTCTGTATCGCCTTCAACGCCATCGTCCCAATAAGCAATCACTTCGCCCACGGGAACGGTATCGCCCGCAGCATGAACAATCTCCAAGAGTAAGCCATCATCTTCTGAAGCAACATCATTCGCCGTTTTATCAGTTTCCACGACATAAACAATCTGGCCTTTGGTGAAACGTCCACCTGCAGGCAAGGACCATTCAGCCACGACCCCTTCTGTCATGGTGAGCCCTAGCTTTGGCATCAGAAACTCGCGCTTCATTCTTTTAACCTCGATTTCATGCCAGTACCTTTCGCAAGCCACGAATGACACTTTCAGCATTCACGGCATAACGCTTCTCCAGTTCACTTGAGAAGGGTACGGGCATAAATGGTGCGCCAACTCGGATCACGGGGGCATCCAATTCGTCGAAGGCATCTTCACCTATACGAGCCGCAATTTCAGCTCCAATGCCAAAGGCTTGCACCGCCTCATGCACCACCACAACACGATGCGTTTTTGCAATCGATTGGAATACGGTACGTTCATCCCATGGTTGCAGTGAGCGCAGATCGATGACTTCGACCTCTACCCCGTCCCTGCTTAACTTTTCGGCTGCAGCCAAACATACTGCGACCGTGGCGCCATATGTCACCACCGTAACATCACGCCCCTCCCGAAGCACTTTTGCTATTCCAATGGGCACCTTCAGTGCGGTATCGACTTCACCACGATTCGCATAGAGCCCTTTGTGCTCAATGAAGATCACAGGGTCTGAGTCTTCAATTGAACTCCTGAGCAAGGAATACGCATCTTGCGGGCTCGAAGGGCACACCACCTTAAGGCCGGGGACATGCGCAAACCAAGCTTCTAAGCACTGCGAATGCTGAGGTCCCGCTGAAAGCCCTCCACCATGAGGAGTGCGCACAACCATTGGAACGCTTGTTCGTCCTCCAAACATAAACCGCGCTTTTGCCGCCTGATTGACGACTGCGTCCATTGCCAATGTCATGAAGTCCATGAACATGATCTCCACAACTGGACGCAAACCCGACATGGCCGCGCCAACAGACGCAGACACGATTGTCGATTCTGAGATCGGTGTGTCAATCACTCTGTTCACACCAAAAATTTCAACCAACCCCCGCGTCACCTTGAACGAACCACCTGCTTGAGCTACATCTTCTCCCAGCACGATAACTGTTTCATCGGCACTCATCGCGTCTGAAAGCGCCTGATTAATGGCATGGGCATACCTGATCAGAGCCATCTTTCAGGCCTCCACTGGCGTGTAGACATCGTTGACAGCAACCTCAAAATCAGCAGGTGCGTCCTGACGTGCATTCATCAATGCAGTGTTCACCAATGCCTCGATCTGCGCCTGCATTTTAAGAATTTCTTCTGAAGGAACCAAGGCTTGCTGCAATGCAACAGCCGCCAATGTCAGAGGGTCTCGCTCCAACCCTTCTTTGACCTCTGTCTCAGTTCGATATTTCTGCGCATCGCCCTCAAAATGCCCTCGCGTTCTGTGAGTCAGACATTCAAGCACGCTCGGGCCTTCTCCATTGCGCAACCGTTCCATCGCATTAGAAGCAGCATTTGCAACGCTCAGAACATTGTTGCCATCGACCATGCGATGTCCAATTCCAAAGGCTTCGGCCATCTTGTTCAGCTTGCCAGAAAACTGTTTTTCAGTCCGTGAAAATTCAGACCAACCATTGTTCTCGCAGACAAAAAGTATAGGAAGTTTTAACAGCGCAGCGAGATTGAGACTTTCATGAAAAACCCCCTCGGCCATCGCGCCATCTCCAAACATCGCCACAGCAATGCTTCCGGTTTTTCTCAGCTTCATAGCCAATGCACTGCCCACAGAAATGGGAATGCCTGCTCCAACAATACCGTTCGCTCCAATGATTCCCAACCGCATATCGGCGATATGCATGGAACCACCCCTGCCCTGGCAAATGCCACCAGCACGTCCCATGATTTCCTTAAAAAATCCATCTAAATCAAGACCACGTGCAAGAACGTGTCCATGCCCGCGGTGGGTTGTGGCCAAGGTGTCACCTTGTTGCATGGCTGAGGTCACCCCCGCAGCGACAGCTTCTTGCCCAATGCACAAGTGGATAAAGCCGGGGACCTCGCCATCAGCAAAAATGCGAGCCAATGTCAACTCAACTTGACGAATCAGGAGCATGGTCTTGTAAAGAGTGATCAATTGATCACTCTGCGCAAGTGCTTTTTGGGACTTCATGTTTTCTCGCTTGGGATTGAAGGGGCTGATTTGAAAGCTTTGTTCAAAATAGTCTCTTCTTTCATCATCAAGGCAATCCGATCTCGAAGTAAGTTTTTTTGCACTTTTCCAGACGCGGTACGTGGCAAATCGAGCACGACCTCAAGGCGTTCAGGGTACTTCTGGCGAGCCAGACCTGCCGCATCCAGTATTGCGGCTATGGAACCCAAGGTGACAACTGCCCCTTGTGCCGCCACCACAAACGCACAGACACCCTCACCCAATCGTGAGTGAGGCATGGCCACCACCGCCACTTCGCCTATTGACGCATTCGCGTGCAGAACATCCTCAATTTCCTTAGCGCTGATATTTTCACCGCCGCGAATAATGAGATCTTTTTTGCGTCCGCTAATTATCAAAAAATTACCATGGCTAATGACAGCCAAGTCACCTGTATGGAAAAAGCCATCCTGATCGAAAGCCTCTTCGGTGTGCTCCCAATTTGTGTAACCTAACATCACCTCTGGTCCTTGGACCGTGACCTCACCCTCCTGACCTGCTGGAACCTCGGCTGTGCCAGCAGAATCACAGAGTCGCACAAAATTATTGACGATCCTGCCATCCGTGGTCGCACCAAAATCAGCAGCGTCATTCGGAGACAGTCCAAGCGTCACCGTGGGAGCCTCACTGCTGCCGTAGACCCGAAATACTGCGCAGTTGACCATCGCATTGCGCGCTTTACGCACTATTTCAGGAGGCACGGGTGCACCTCCGCTTGCAAACACGCGCATGCTTGGCAACCCCCCGCATTTCACCGCCTGTTGCGTCAATTCAGTCAGAAAAGGTGTAGCCCCAACAGTCAAAGTTGCACCATGCAAATCAATTAGATTCGCAGCAAGTGCCGCCTCCCATCGCTCCATGAGAACTACCGAACACTGCACCACAAAAGGCATCTCAAGCCCATACAGATACCCAGTCACATGCGTCACCGGCGATGGCATGATGACAACATCTTTGGAACTCACCTCCCAGCATCTGATCACTGCGTTTATCTCAGACATCAAGGTGTTATGCGTGTGCAAAACACCCTTTGGACTACCTGTTGTACCTGATGTGTAAAGGACAAGTTTGACTGCGTTTGGATTTAGCGTTGGCGGATTCCATACATGCCCTCGCCCTTTGTCTAACAAGGCATCAAAGGTCAACATCCCTGACTGGCTTGATCCGCGAACGAGAATGACATGGTCAAGCGCTGGCAGCTCACTGCGCAACTGTGATGCCATTGCAGCGTAATCAAACCCACGAAATGAAGGGGTCACAAAGAATGCCTTGGTTCGCGCATCGCGCAGAATGTAACGCACCTCCCCTTCACGGTAAATGGGCACTATTGGATTGCAAACCAAGCCTGATGCGCATGCGGCCAAGTTGATCACAACAGTTTCCCACCAGTTCGGCAGCTGAAAGCTGATCACATCACCAGGCCTGAGACCCGCTTCATGCAACCCGGCTGCAAGTGCGCGTGCCGCCTCAACCAACTGGCGAACTTTGTATTTTTGGGTGCCATCTACAACCACCACTTGGTTCGGCGCTGATTCCAAGTATTGCAAAGCAGCATCCCAAATTGTGAGGCCAGGCCACTCGCCGGATTTCGTGTATTGCTCAATGATTTGGGGGCCAAGCCGAATTTTCCACCCACTGATATCTTGCGTCGTTTCAATGCGTCCAGCCCCATTGAATGAGTTCACCACGTCTTTTCCAGAATTCAATTTGGCATGCATCTCAGACTCCATACAAACTCCGCAAACGCAAGTGCTAAAGGACACTTTTTTCATAAACGGCCATGCACAACTTGTCATGACCATAACATGATTAAGTTTAGTTACCAATTGGTCAATTTGCAATGTCGAATGAGCAACCCTAGGGTTTCCCCTTGCACTATTCAGACAGGATCAGTGGCCGTTCCAAAGCATCACCAACGTCGCAAGAAATGTCTGATTAGTCAATCGACATGCATTTAAAGGTTTGGACAGGGAGCGATATGTGAGAGAAGCCTTAAGGCTTCTCTCACATGGGTTTGATCCCAAGTGCACGAATGACGCGACCAGAGATTTCGTACTCATCATCTAGAATTTTTCGAAAATCCTTGCCATTCTTGTACTCAATCAAAATGCCGGCTGAGGCAGCCGCTGATCGAAAGCTCGCACTTTCAGTAGTCTCTTTGCATGCCGTTTCCAACCGCTGCAGGACAGCACTCGGTGTGTGTGCAGGTGCATAAAGTGAGGTGTAGGAAATCTGAGCGACATCAATGCCTTGTTCGCGAATGGTAGGCACATTGGGAAACTCTGGATGGCGACGACTAGACTGCACTGCGATCATTCGCATAGTGCCGGCTTTGATGTGAGTAGATGCAGAGATCACGGCAGTCGCTGCAAAATCCAGTCGACCTCCTAACAATTCCTGCAACACAGGCGGATCACCACGAAAAGGAATGTGGACCCAGTTACCGCCCACTGCCATGCGAATGCGCTCTATGCCCATGTGGGGTGCCGAATTTTGGCCAGGCGTACCAAAATTCACTGACCCTGCTTTCGCTAAAGCCACTAAATCCTGAAGATTCTTGGCTGGACTGTCAGCACGCACCACGATGCTCAGAATATTTTCTGCAACGTTACAAACTGGATCGACGCTGGCTGGGGTGATGGTCAGGCCTTTCACCAAATGGGGCTGTATAGCTACTGGCGTCATGGGGCCCATGACCAAGGTGTATCCATCTGCAGGTGACTGAAGCATGAACTGCAAGCCAATAACCCCAGAGGCACCGTCACGATTTGTCACGATCACATTTCGCTTAAGAACTTGACCCAAAGACTGAGAAAAGGCACGTGCTGTAATGTCTGAACCCGTTCCTGCTGAAAAAGGACTGACCACGTTGATCGGTCGATCAGCCTCAGATTGCTGCGCAAATACAGGCACTGTTGAGAAAGCCAAAACCGGAGCGATGGCAAGAAGTGTTTGATGGAAGAAAGACAATCTCAATTGAATGCTCCGTATGAATGCGTAGACGTTGATTGTCAATGAAGCTCCTCGCGTATTCAATCGAGAAAACCCTAGGAGCTAGTTCGAAAAAATAAAAATTTGAAATGCTTGTAACTGCATCACTTGAAACCGTAAGACGAATCTACTGTCAATACAGCTCAGACTCCAGCCATCCGTGCAGCAAGCCCAAGATTGGCACCACCAGGAGATAATTCTCCACGACGAATTTGCAGATCAATATCCACAATCGCTTTGTTGGCTGGGGTAGGGATGCCGGCATGCGCACCGTTGCGCACAATAAGTCCATTGATGGCCGCAACTTCTTTTTGGCGTCCCTTTTTGTAGTCCTGCGCAGGTGCGACCAGGGCGTTGGGGCCGATGTGCTTGACCAACGTATCTACCAACGTACGAGATATCTTCTCAGGAGATCCCAGCAGCTCATCGCGGGATAATCCGAACACGGGTTCAACAGAAAAGCCGCTGTCTGCTGCTACTGCAATGGCCTCAGTGCCAACCGCGACAAGGAATTCGCGCAATCCGTTTATACCGAGCGCTTCACCCAGCCTCATGCCAGTGATGCCCAGAGGTCCTAGCAACATGGCATTGGCGATGAGCTTTGTCCATTTGGCAGCAGTCACATCGTCGAGAGTCGCGACCTTTCCAACATTTTTCAAAAGTAATGCCACTTCACTTACACGCATTGCAGAATTTGAGTCGACCGCAGCTTTGTCTACCCCCACTCCGAACCATGTCTTTGCATGCGAAGTGTTTCTAACCACTTCACCCGGGGAAAATACTTCTGCCGACAGCTCTATGACGTTGCTGACAATGCGTGCTGGGTCAATCGAGCGTGCGATATCTTCATCACACAATGCGTTTTGCATTCCAACCACGTAACCACCAGGTGACAGATGAGGCTGAATCAGCTCAGCCGTCCATCGCGTATCGTAAGCTTTGACCGCAATGATAGCGATGTCAAATTGGTGCCTCAAGCTAGTCAGGTCACTCGGATGCAGTGCGGCGACCTGGGCAGTGAACGTCTGACCATCCACCGACACCTTCAAGCCACATTTGTTGATCATCTGGACATGCTCAGTCCATTGGTCAACGAGCGTTACGTCTTGCCCAGCAAGAACCAAGTCGACTGCGACGCTTGCCCCAATCGCACCAGCGCCAACAATTGCAATTTTTTTAGAGTTCATACATACATCACTTTCAAAATTCAATGTTTAAGTCAGCATCTTCACCTTTACCAACTCTGTCTCATGCACTGAGAGATAAATTTAAAGTGTCACAATTTTTTCATTCCAATTTTCATAGAAACTGAAGTGCTTTTAACTTTAAGCGGATTCAGTCACGAAGGGCAACTCGATTAAGTGATTGCTGATAAATATCACGCCACAATTCCGAAACATCCGACAATCTGCCAATATCTAAAATACGCTGCCCAAGATCTGTGGACTCTTTTTTTGTGAAAAAAGCCTGCGTCAACGATGAAAATTTACCCATGATTTTATCGCTCTGCATTGGTGAGAATTTCATGGTCCCCAAAGACAAGGCCTTCGCAACATAGCTGCTTTGTGTTTCTAACTTAGTGCCACTGGTCAAATAAATAGTTGTTTTTGAATCGATGCCATATGGATTTTTTTTCTCTAGATCCTCATCAACAACGTGACTAACACGCAATGCCATTTCTGCAACTTCAGGATTTTTGTAACCTTGCAACCATTGGCTTAAGACAGCACTGTCTTCATAAACTGGCAAAATTGTATGCGTCATGGCCATTGCAACACCGTACTCCATATTGAAGTGAATTTGAGATGGCGAAGTTGGAAATTCATGACCTTGGGCTTTGTAAAAGAAAGCAGGTGTACCAACAATAATTTTTTCAATATTGGATGGAATCAATTGATGCTTATTTTTCAATAAAGTAATGCTGTCAATTGCGCCCAATACCTCAGCACCCACTGGATAGTATTTCAGGCCTGTTCTATCAAATGCAATATATTCTTTACCCAGTGCAACATCCATTTCATTCAAATTGAAATTATTTGTACCCCCAGTGATGGTTCGACAATAGCCCCACGTTTCGTTTTCAAAAGTATCGAGTCGCGATTTCATCCCATGGGCAGCCATTAGAACGGCAAAAATGCCAGTTTGCGCACCACGCCCACAATGCATTCGTTTCACATCGGTTCCCAATCGAGCCAGCATCAGTCCTCCACCAGCTAAATCTGCTGCAATGACGATTGCTTGCGCCAAAGTTGCAGCATCCAGATCCAACAACATACCCGCGGTCACAGATGCACCAATCGCGCCATGGAAACTGGGCGTATGCCAACCCACATCTAATTCTGCTGAGGGCCCCACACACTCTGATAGTCGAACCATGACTTCGTAACCAGCCACAATAGAGGCTAAGAAAAGCTGTCCGGAAATTGGCTTGTCGCCATGATCGAGTGCAGCCAAAGCAGCGGGGATGACACAAGCGCCAGGATGCACGTAAACGCCCAAATCGTTCAGCTCAAATGATTGCGCTAGCGTCCCAAGGGCAAAAGCAGCTGCAGTTGGACTCGTTGGCCGCTCAAAACCTATCACCGAGCAGCGCCCCACTCCCATTTCATACTCAACTTGTATTGTTTTAAAGGCAGGCTCAACACACAGACCAAATAGCATGCAACCGAAGTTGTCTAATAGCCGCTCTGCAGCTTTAGACTTAACATCTTTGGGTATTTTTTCTAAATCAGATCTGATGGCGTAGGCGAAATCAGCAAGTTTTTCCGCATAAAAGGGCATTCGAGGTCTCACTTGATTCAAAAGTAAATGGTTCTTGAACAAACATGTTTTTTATTTACCCTTAAATTGGGGTGTGCGTTTTTCCATAAAAGCTAAACGACCTTCTTGAGCATCTAAGCTATTCAATGAATTGGCAATTTCCTGGTACATTTTTTTCTGATCTATTTCTCCGCGTCCAAGGTCATTCAATATGCGTTTGGTCCCCCGCATACTGAGTGGCGCATTCGAAGATACTGAAGCACAAAAGATCTCAACAAAGCCTTCAAAGTCTTGATCGGCACAGCATTGGTGCACCAAATTATTTTGCAAAGCATACTGTGAATTGACGGTACTTCCAATCATGAGCATTTCAGTTGCTCTGGCCAGGCCCAATACATTGACCATACGTTCAATTCCTTGCGAAGGGTATAAAAACCCATACCGATTGGGCGGCATGCAAAAAACTGTTGTTGATGTGCAAACGCGCAAATCACAGTGAAGGTAAATATCCAATGCTGCGCCGAAAACAAATCTTTGGGCAGCTCCAATGACAGGAAGTCGGCAATCTCTAATTGCACTCGCCACATCTCTAATAGGTTTGTGAAAGTCTATCGCTTCTTCAGCCGTCAGCAAATCATCAGAAATTTGATTCAGATTAAAACCTGCAGAAAATGGCAAATCACCTTTACCACGAATTAAAACAGCACGCAAAGTTTTCGATTGATTGCACTTCAAAATACCATTTTTTAAAAAATCCAGCATTTCTAAAGTCAATGCATTTTTAGCATGTGGACGCGAGAAAGAAAAAATTGCAAGTTGGTTTTTCTCTGCGTAATAAATATCTTGAGTCATATTCAAAAATAAGATAATTAAATCTCGACTACTGAAGCGGTTCAAGCAATTCGCGCACACTCGTGGCCAGCTCTAAGCGCTCAAGCTTTTGCCAAAGTTTGTTGGCTGTTTCATCTTTCAGAATTCGATTGGTGCAACTTAAAAATTTATCTAAACGATCCGAATCTTGCATCGGATTTCTAGGATCACCTGATGGAATAAGAACCTTTTTTATGAAAGATTGACTGCCAACATCAACTATTACTTCAGCAGGCACTGCGTCAGCAGATGCATTTGGAAACAATTGGGCATCCTCATTAAAACTGATTTTCTTCATCAATGCAGTCACTCTAGGGTCATCAATCAAAGATTGGTCATACTGTTTTTTACTGGCTTGCCCCTCAATGGCAGCAACAGCCAATGAAAACTCCATGCTGAATTTACCCTCTAACGGCGTTTGGGGGCGAGGGTATAAAAGCACCTTTTTTGCGAGAGGGTGGGCATTGCACTGAATAGCTTTAATTTGATCAAAAGAAAAATCATATTTTTTCTTCAAATAAATAATGGCATCAAGTGCACAGTGCGTACCCCCGCAAGCTGGGTAACGCTTTAGAACAATTCCAGGACTTGTTAATTCCCAAGTACGACCAAGAACCTTCTCTAAATCGCTGGATGTCGGTATCGTCATTGCTTGCATATTTTGAAACCAACCAAACGTTCCCTCTAATGCCGTCAAATCTGAGGTGAACCCTTGCAAAGCCAATTCGCAAGCCATCACGCCACCTCTGGCTGCATTGCCCGCATGGAATGGTTTAGTCATGGTGCCGAAATTTCTCCTGACACCGCAAGCTTCGGAAGCCGCAATCCCAATGGCGTGAGCGGTTTGCAGTGCGTTCAATTTCATCAACTTAGCACAAGCTACTGTGGCACCCATGACACCGATTGTGCCCGTTGCATGCCACCCATGCTCATAATGCACCGGATTGGCAAACCGACCTAATTTACCAACTACCTCAACACCAATTGCAAAAGCCAAAATTAAATCTTTGCCTGTGGCTTGTGTCAATTCTGCGATGGCCCATGCAGCAGGACAAACAACAGTAGAAGGGTGACCATACATCGACCACAAAATGTCATCAAAATCAAGTGCGTGCGCAGAAGTACCATTAGATAGTGCAGCCGCTTGTGCACTCACTAAGCCTTTTGAACCCAGCATGGTGGATTGACCTGCAGAACTTGAAGCGCGAGCTACTTTTTGAATAATTACACCTAGCTCTTCAGCAGAGCCAGCTATGGCGCAGCCCATACAATCTGATATCGCACCTTTAGCGCTTGTTATTTGCGACTCATCCAAGTCTTCATACCTCGCATTGACCGCAAATTGAGAAATCGTTTCAGATAAAGTCATATCACACCTTCTTCTCTCAGCGATCGGATTTGACTTTCATTCAAACTCAGGATGGATTGAAGAATGTCAGTGGTGTTTTCGCCAGGTAATGGAGCAGCAGTGGCCACGCCATCCCGTATGCCATCAACTTTCATAGGGTTTCCTGGAGAGCGTGCCACGCCATATTGGTTGTGATTGGTTTCAACGATCATGTTACGCTGCTGAACCACACTGTCAGCGAACACTTGATCGATGGTATTGATAGGGCCGCACGGCACTTTCAGTGCAAGCAACTCTGTCAACCACTGTTCGGCTGTGCGTTGCATTAAAATGGGCTCAATCACGCCGAGTAAATAGTCTTTGTGCTCTGATCGGCCTTGTGCTTTTTGAAAGCGGGAGTCATTGTAAATGTGAGCAATACCAAGAACATCACACACTTCCTTCCAAAATCGTTCACCAAAAATAGCAATCACTATCCATCCTTTTTGGGTATTAAAAGCTTGGTAAGGCACATTCACTTGATGCCCAGACCCCTGTGGGCCAGGTACATCACCTGTATTTAAATAGTGAGCACCCATGTAAGAGAGCAGAGAAACCATGCCATCCAACATGCTGATCTCCACATGACGGCCAAGTTGTGTGATGCTCCTGGCGTGCAAGGCCGACAAAATACCAGTGCTAGCGTACATTCCTGCGGCTAGGTCTCCCATTGGCAAACCCAATCGAACAGGATTGCCGCCCTTCTCGCCTGTGATACTCATCGCGCCACCCATGGCCTGCACGACCAAATCAAAACTTGAGCGCAATCGATAATCGCCGGTTGAACCGAATCCGGATATAGAGCAAGACACCAAGCGGGGGTTGACATTGGCACGCAATTGATCGTAATCAAGACCAAATTTTTTCATTGTATCGGGTCGAAAATTGTCAATGATCACATCTGCTTTTGCAGCTAATTTTTTCAATAAATCGACACCTTTGGGGGTTTTTAAATTGAGCGACAAGCCCAACTTATTGCGATTGATGGCCGCAAAATATGAAGACATGTTTTGGCCCAAAAAAGGAGGCAACCCCCTTGTTGAGTCGACCTCTGCGATGGGTTCTATTTTACAAATTTTGGCGCCTAAGTCGGCCAACATTAAAGTACAGTAAGGGCCTGCAAGAGCGCGGGTTAAATCAATCACCAACAAATCCGCCAGAGGCGGATTGAATTTAGGCTTTGAAGGCACACTCACTGCGCATCTCTTTCCAATATTTTAAGCAATTCTGCGCCGTCTGCGCCTGTTTTGCCCAGCCAAAACTCCCGAGCGGGTTCTGCTGCGGCTTTCCACACCTTGATATCCGCACTGGACAACTCGGTCACCTGAACGCCATTGCTACGCAAAACTTTAACACCGTTGGCATCATCGGTTTCTTGTTCTTTGCGCACCCATTGCGCTATTTCAGTGAACGTATCTTTGACAATTTTTTGTTGATCCGGTGTCAGTTTTTCAAAAACAGCCTTGCGCATCACGATGAAGTAAGGGATTGCATTGTGGTTATCAATGGTGACATGCTTCATCGCTGCAAACATCTTGCGCTCAATGATCGATGACAATCCTGTGTGCGCACCGTCCACCGTACCACGTTCGAGCGCCAAATAAACTTCAGAGCCCGACATGAAAGTTGGACTAGCCCCAAATGATTGCAATAACTTAGCACCAATGTCATTGTTGGTTCTAATTTTCAAACCTTTGAAATGCTCAGGTTTGGAAATTTCTTTTTTATTATTGGCAAAAATTCCAAAACCGTAATTGAAATATCCCAAACCTATCAACCCAAATCGATCGAGTTCATTCAACAAACGCTGACCCACTGCTCCTGACAACACCCGCTGTGCCTGAGCGTGGGTGTTGATAACATAGGGAACATCTAAGATACCGGCAATGGGCATCACGCCAGTCCAGTAAAGAGTAGGTGACAAACCCGCATCGATAGAACCTGAGTTGATGGTCTTAATGAATGTGCTGTCTTTAGCCAACTGCCCTGCAGGATACAACTCAATTTTGACTTGACCGTTAGTTGCTTTCGCAATTTTTTCAGAGGCCATTTGTGCACCCTGATGAAAATTATGGGTAACGGGTAGTTCATATGATAGGCGAATCACAGTTTGCCCATGAGCTAAGCCCCATCCAACAAATGAAAAAATCACCAGTACAAGCCGAAGACAATGAATGCGCATTTTTGACTCCTATCAATGAATAAATTAGTGACGCGGCAACCAAGTTGCAAGTGGTGGAAATACCATCACCAGAACCAAAACAAAGGTGATCAGCACCATGAATGGAACAGTGCCTTTGAGCACTTCCATAAAATCTTTCTCGCCAGTGATACCCATGATCACAAACAAATTCAAGCCAACAGGTGGGGTGATGGTAGCCAGCTCCATGTTTATGACCATCATGACAGCGAACCAAATGGGATCAATACCCAACGCTACAGTGACAGGATATGCGATAGGTAAGGTGATTAACATGATGGAGGCCACATCTAGAAAGTCACCCATGAGTATCCAAATGATGTTGATGAGAATTAAGAAAACCCATTTAGAAGTTCCGAGTGCCGCAAGTCCACCAATGATCTCTTGTGCTATTTGCAAAGTGGTTACCACGCGAGCCAATAGCAATGCACCAGCAATTATGAATAGCAGCATTACCGATACCTTCACCGTATCAAGGAACATTGGCAGAAGGTCAACAATTTTGATAGACCGGTAGTGAAATAAGCTCAATAAAATACTATAGCTTGCTCCAATTGCTGCTGCTTCAGTGGGCGTCACAATACCCGAATAAATACTGCCCAGAACAATGAAAGGTAAAGCCAACGCACCAACGTGCATCCTAGAAAATGAAAGTGCCTCACGCCATGTGAAAGACGCAACGTCTGGTAACTTGCCAGTCCATTTAGCGTAGCCAACCACGTAAGCAATGAACACACACATCATCACCAAGCCCGGTAGCACTCCTGCCAAGTAAAGATGGCCAACTGATGCCCCAGTGATGGCTGAATACAAAACAAATGGAATACTGGGTGGAATCAAAATTCCCAACGTACCGCCGCCTGCGACCAACCCATAAGAAAATCTCTTTGGATAGCCGTGCTTTTTCATCGCAGGAATGGCACTGGTACCTACTGTTGCGGCTGTGGTTGTACTCGATCCAGCCACCGCTGCAAAAAACCCACATGATAAAACGGTGGCTATACCCAATCCACCAGGAAAATGCCCAACCCAGCGGTTCATCACTTCAAATAAATGGTCCCCAATTTTCCCAGCAACCAGAACTTGACTCATTAACACAAACAACGGCACTGCGGCTAATTCATAAATCGACAGGCTGTCAAAAATAACTTGAGGCACCACGGCCATGCTGTCGCCGGTAACCCATAACATCAAAATGGCAGTAGCACTCAAAGCAAATGCAACAGGTGTGCCAATGACAAGCAGTAAAGCCAAAATACCCAGCAGTAAAAAGCTCATGATTGGCGCCCTTCTTGATTCAATTCTGGATCGGTAGCGCTAATTAAGATATTTTTATCAAATAGCAATTCAACAGTCTGGATCAACAGCAAAAAAGCGCCGAATGGAATCACGATTTGTGGAATCCATAATGGCATCGCCAGCGGCGTTAAAGAAACATCTCCAAGCAGCTTAGAGGCTTTCACATCTATCCAACCCCAAAAAATCATCGCCAAACAAACTGCAACAATCATTAACAAGGAAAGTCGATATAAAAATTGTTGCATAGGGATGGGGAATAATTTTCTCACCACATCCACAGCGATGTGCCCCTGAACCCTTAATGTGTAGCCCAAGCCCAAGCAAGTACTCGTAACCAATAAATAAGAAACCACCTCAAGCCCCCATGTGGTTGGCGCATTGAGCAAATAACGACAAAACACTTCATATGTCATCACCAGCATGATGAGAAATATAGACATCGCGGAAACAATGCCGCCCAAAAAGACCAGCCAATAGCAAAGTTTACGCATCTTTACTCTCTGCATTTTTAAACTGATTTTGAATATGCATCACAATTTGATCGATGGGAGTTCCTGGTAAAAAAACCTGGTTGACCCCCATGGCCTTGAGCAGTGGAATATCTTCATCAGGAATGATTCCCCCCACAACCACCATCAAATCATCTGCTCGGTCGCGTTTTTTTAGGGCTTCAAAAAGCAAAGGGGCCAAAAGCAAATGATCTGCAGCAGAAAAATTTATCGCAACAACATCGGCATCTTCATCCACTGCAGCATCTGCAATTTGGTCCACACTTAGGCGCATCCCCAAGTAAATCACTTCCATCCCAGCGTCGCGCAATGCACGAGTGACTACTTTGATGCCACGGTCGTGGCCATCTAATCCTGGCTTGCCGGCAACAACACGAATTTTTTGATGATTTCTGGATTTCATTTGATTCAATACGATTGATTGGGATTGTGAACACCCCAACTTTGTCTCAATACTTGGCATATCTCACCCAAGGTGACGCGATCTTTGGCGGCTTGAACAAACAAGGGCATGAGGTTTTCTGATCCTCTAGATGCTGCTTCAATTTTGCTCAGGATATCCGTGACACGTTTGGGATCTCTATTTTTTCGAAGAACGGCTAGGCGTTCGCATTGTTCAGCTTCTAAAGCGTCATCCACTTTGAATGTTTCAATTTTTTCAATCTTGGAAGGGTCTGTTGAATGATATTTGTTCATACCGACATACACATTTTCAGCAGACTCGACCTTTTGCTGAAATGCATAACTTGCTTCATCGATTTCATTTTGCACCCAGCCATTTTCATGTGCAGCAATCATGCCGCCCATTTCATCAATTTGCTTCAAAATAGCTTGTGCACGTATTTCGATTTCGTTAGTAAGAGACTCCACGTAATAAGAACCCCCCAGTGGATCGATTGTATTGGTGATGCCAAATTCGTCAGCGACCATTTGCTGGGTACGTAAAGCGATCCGAGCAGAACGCTCTGTTGGCAAAGCAAATGCCTCGTCCAGCCCCGCCGTGAAAATAGCTTGCGCTCCACCCAATGCACCAATGAGAGCATGCATTGCAATCCTAACAATGTTATTTTCGGGTTCTTGTCGTGTCAATGTTGAGCCCAGTGTGCCGCAATAAATTCTGAACATCAAAGATTTTGGATCTTTGGCTTTGAATCGCTCGACCATCACTTTTGCAAACAAACGCCTTGCTGCGCGGAATTTGGCAACCTCCTCAAATAAATCTCGATAGCAGCCTAAGGAATAAGACAGTCGGGGCGCAAAATCATCAATCTTCAAACCCCGATCAAGTGCTGCTTCAATATAAACAATGGCGTGTGCAATGGTAAACGCCAATTCTTGCACAGCATTCGCACCGGCTTCTCGCATGTGCACACCTGTGATGGACAAGGTATTCCATTTGGGAACTTCTTTGAAGCAATACTCAATCAAATCGATGGTCAAGCGCAATGAGGGTCTAACTGGAAAAATGTAGGTTCCCCGTGCAACATATTCTTTCAAAATATCGTTTTGTGTTGTGCCCTGCAGCGCCCCCATCCCAACCCCACGCTCTTGGGCCATGGCGATATAAAAAGCCAACACGATAGGGCCGGTTGCATTGATGGTCATCGCAACACTTGCTTGATCAATTGGAATGCCATCAAACAAAACGTGCATGTCTTCAATGGAATCGATCGCAACACCCACCTTGCCAACGGATCCCTTAGCTTGTGGCGCGTCAGAGTCATAGCCAATTTGGGTTGGCAAATCAAATGCAACGGTGAGACCAGATTCGTTGTGCCTGAAAAGATATTTGAAACGTACATTGGTTTCTTGTGCTGTGCCAAAGCCTGAATAGGGCCTTATGGTCCATGGCCTACTGCGGTACATGGTGGGATAAACGCCTCTGACAAATGGTGCTTGGCCAGGCAACCCTATATCTTTCATGTAGTTCTGTTCGGGCAAATCAAGAGGCGTATAAATGCGCTTGATTGGTATGTTGGCCTCTGACACAAAATTTTTCTTGCGCTCAGGACTTTTTTGCAGCAGGGGATCTAATACATCATTCTCCCATTTCTTGATCTGCTCAGCCAATTGCAAATTGTTGTCTGTCTGATTTGGATTGGAATGATTAGCCATAAAACCCTCAATAACTGAACAAACAAAAAACTCAAATCAAGGGCTTTTTTTGTGCAGCGCAACAAAACAAGCAACGCTTATAACCAACGCTTGACAATTCATCTTACTCAAAACTGATTATTGAGTCAATAATCAATGATGCTTGGCATACAGCGAGTAATGTGTATAATTTTCATGAGTGATTCAATCATTTTTGGGCCTCTCCTGCATGTTCATTAGCGACATGAAGCAAACCTATGGAATACCCTAGCTACCGTGAGTTACACAGCAGCCACATCATCGACCTAAACTCAAACTAAAGACTCATAGCATGATGGATACAAACGCGCCACTCAATTTTGCAGAGCCTGAGTCCCATGCCATGCTGCGTGAGACGCTGCGCCGATTTGTGAATCAAGAGATGCCCCGGGAATTGGCGCAGCAATGGGACAAGGACAATCATTTTCCACGTGATGTGTTTGACAAGCTCGCCAAGCTTGGCGTGATGGGCCTGACCATACCCGAAGAGTACGGTGGTTATGGTAGAGACATCACCGCATGCATGATCACAATTGAAGAGCTAGCCAAGCGCAGTTGCGCCGTTGCTGTTCCTTACATCATGGCTGCTTGCTATGCAGGAATGAATATTTTGGAATGTGCCAGTGAATCACAAAAAAAATTGCTGCTGCCTCAAGTTGCTAACGGTCAACTTTTATTTGCATATGGTTGGACTGAGCCTGACATCGGCTCTGATTTGGCCAAGGTCAAAACTACAGCAGAAAGAAAAGGCGACATAGTTGTGATCAATGGCGCCAAACGTTTTTGTTCTGGCTCAGACATTTGTGACTATATCTACGTCCTTGCCAAATCCGACAAAAATGCACCTGCGCGCAAAAATTTATCATTTGTCATGGTCGCGCCTGATACGCCTGGTATCACTATCACACGCATAGATACCATGGGCATGAAAGGTGCAGCAACCACCGACGTCACTTTTGATAATGTTGAAGTACCCTTCTCACAAGTGATGGGAGAAGAGCCTGGCTGGAACAATGGTTGGGAATTTTTAGTCGGTCCTGGCTTAGATACCGAAAAACTTGAAGTGGCTGCTCTTGCCTTAGGCGTTGCTGAAGCTGCCGTTTCTGATACATGGGTGTACGCACAGCAGCGTCATCAATTTGGCAGCGCTATCAGTAGCTTTCAAGCCATTCGACACTCCCTGGCAGATGTACAAACGCAATTGCATGCCTGTCGATTGATGATGTCGCAAGCGGCTTGGCTTGCCGATCGACGGTTGCCCTGCCGCACAGAAACATCCATGGCCAAGTTATTCATTTGCGATACCGCTAAAAACATTGTGCTCAACTGCCAAAGCATCATGGGCGCCTATGGTTATGTCAAAGGATTGGACATGGAGCGGTATGTAAGGGAAGCTTTACTCATGCCCATCATTGGAGGTTCCTCCATGATCCAGAAAAATAATATCGCCAACGCACTGAACTTGCCTCGATAGGCGATGAGCAATCCTATCAAACCCAAGCCAGCAGGGATACTCGCTTGGCTCAACTTAGCACTCACCGGTCATCGCGCATCGATTGCCAAAGCCATCACGGCAGTTGAAGAAGGACATGCGCATGGCATGCAAGTGCTTGAAAAAATATATCCCCTGGTTGGACAAGCCTTGGTGGTGGGTTTCACGGGCGCGCCTGGTTGTGGCAAATCAACTCTGGTCAGTGCTTTTATTCAAGAGGTCCTTCAGCGTGGTCTTCAAGTAGGCGTTGTAGCCATTGATCCCACTAGTCCGCTGACTGGTGGCGCTGTCTTAGGTGACCGCATACGCATGCTTGGTGTTGCCTCTGATCCGCGCGTTTACATGCGAAGTCTGGCTGCTCGCGGACACCTAGGGGGGCTGTCTGCAGCCACATCGCGCATCATTGATGTGCTCGATGCGGTTGGTAAAAATATCATTGTGGTGGAAACGGTTGGCGTGGGTCAATCTGAAACAGAAATCAGCCAACTCGCTCATGTCAATATCGTTGTTTGCTCACCCGGTATGGGTGACGATGTGCAAATGATCAAGGCTGGCGTTTTAGAAACTGCCGATATCTTTGTGGTAAATAAATCAGATTTGCCAGATTCAAAATTGGTTCTTCAGCAACTGCGTGCAGCCGCACACATGGGCAAAAATCCAAATATCCAAGTTCTCCAAACAGTCGCTACAACAGGTGCTGGTGTTTCTGAGTTAGTGCAGGCCTGCCTTGAAATCAAACATCAAAAAATGGCATCAGCTGATGAAGAGCGGGTCATCAGAGTACAACGAACATTACAGTCGATTTGTATGCAATCGTTTTGTGAAAAATTGAAAGCCATTGATCCAACTCAAAGCCAACAGGTGTCAAACGATTTTTTAAAAGGCAAAATCAATTTGAATGAAGCCGTGGATCTTATTTTTTCAAAAGCGATTGAACTGAAGAATAATGCCTAAGCTTTCACCATCAACACCATCGCCACGATTGCAAAAAACTATTGCAACACGCCTGAAGCTTTTGCGTGCAGCCACAGCCGTCATCGGTGAAGTGGGCTACGAAAGAGCATCGATAGCTCGCATCACGTTGAAAGCCAAAGTTGCTCATGGCACGTTCTACACATACTTTAAAACAAGACAAGATTTATTTGATCGGTTGTTACCCGAGGTGGGGTTAGACATGCTCGAGCACATCCGATTAAATATACACGGCGTGAAAAGTTTTATGGCCGTAGAGGAATTAGGATTGCGAGCCATGTTCAGTTACCTGATTTCAAATCCAGGATTTTATCGATTACTTAACGAAGCCGAAACGCTGGCACCTAAAGCCCATCAAGCCCATTTCAAAAATTTATTACAGGGCTATATGCACTCCTTAAAAATGGCTCAAGAACATGATGAGCTCAGCGACTTTTCCAAAACAGAATTAGAAACTTTGGCATTCATGCTCATGGGTATGCGCAGCTATTTATTATTGGGGTATTTGAAAGCCAGCAAAAAAACAAAAACAATTCCAGAAAAAGTTATTAAAACTTATTTGAAATTTGTGAAAAAAGCCATTAGCAATAACCGCTGAGGGATCGACCTATGAGCCGGATTGGATTTCGAAATTTGGACGAACTTGAGCCATTAGTCTCATCTGAGCTTCAAACACGTTTGCCCCTCCAAGTCTATGGGGCAATAGCACATTCAGAGCCCGCGCTCAAGGGGTTCCTTGCGATGGGGAGCGAGCTCGGGCAGCATAGACTCACCAAACGCATTCGCGAAATCATAGTGCTTCGCATGGCGTCACTTTTAAAGTGCGAATATGAACTCCATCAACACCGAAAATTCGCTGAATTTGTTGGCTTGACGCAGGCAGAGATCTCCCAGATCGAGGCAGGCACCGACAGCGAATTCTTTAAGCCCGAAGAGCTCGCAGTCCTCCATATGGTGAGCGAATTGACGGTGGGGAGCGTATCCGCCGAAACCTACAAAAAAGCTGCCAACTATTTTGATAATCAGCAGCTGGTTGAAATTGTATTCATCTTTGGGTATTACCAGCTTTTGGAAAAATTCATTAACACTTTTCAAATTGAACCGGAGTTAGATGGAGTCATTTCAAAAGAAGCTTATGCCAAACGGGTCAATAAGTGGAAGAAGGATTAAGTCTATGACTAATAAGCACGAATTCACAGAGGAAATTCAATGTTGAAATTCTTGATATTAACTTTTGCAACTACTGTGGTGCTGGGGTTTTCCAACTCAAGCTCGGCCCAAACAATGAACTTTCCTGATAGGCCGGTGACGATCATCGTCACATTAGGGGCAGGAGGCAGTTCCGATATTGCTGTACGCCTGCTAGCAAACGAACTTTCAAATATTTGGAATCAATCTGTCATTGTCACCAATAGAGTGGGTGGCGGAACCGTGATTGGAACTACTGCAATCAAGAACGCAAGGCCCGACGGTTACACGTGGGGGCAAATATCAAGTTCGTTTCTGATCAATCCTTCTATTCGAACCAACCTTCCATACGACACGATCAAGGACTTTAAGGGGTTGACGCTATTTGTGACACAACCCAATGTGCTGGTAGCACATCCCAGCTTCGCGCCCAACACAATGAAGGAACTGGTTGCTGAATCAAAGAAGCGAACAGTGACATTCACCGGTGGCGCTGAGGCATCATCCGGTCGCCTATACGGTGAAATGATTTCCGGGATCACAGGCATCAAGTGGCTACATGTTCCATACGCAGCTATGTCCCCGGCAATTCCCGATCTCCTCGCGGGTCGTGTGGAGCTTGGAATGAGTGGTTGGCCCGATCTCAGCGCGCACATCAAGTCAGGGAGGCTGAAGGCCATTGCCCTATCGTATTCAAGAAGAATTGATGAGGCACCTGAACTTCCAACCCTCATGGAGACATATCCCGAAATGGAGAAAATGCCCTATGGAAGTTCCATTGGCTTGGTGCTCCCCATAGGAGTTCCAGAAAATATAGTTGCCAAAATTTCGGCGGGCATCAAACAGGCAGTCGCATCTGAGAGTTTCAAGAAAAAGGCCATGGACCTGGGAATGTTCCCCATCTATTTGACGCCAACTGAAACCGATGAGTACATCAAAGATCAAGTCCAGTCATGGACTAAAGTTATCAGGGGTAACAACATTATCATTAAGCAATAGGTTGTATAGAGGTAAAATTAGTAACTTAGATAAGTTCGCTGATATGCAAGGTTTGTACATTTGGTATAAAAAACTGGGTCGTATATATCGTTTCGCCTTGTAAATTGAAGCACCGTCACTTAACGCGTTATCTAGCTGGCCTCCTCCATGCCAGCCCAATCATGTCGATTCAACACTGGCCAAAGCGTCCAGACTCTAGACGCCCTGATACTGTCCAGAGTACCCGTACCGACCAGACTCTTGACGCTTCGAACCGTCCAGAGCAACTCAAGCGTCCAGAGCTGGACACTTTAGAAGAAATAGGCAAAAAACCCAATTACACAGTTTGTTGCAAATGACACCCCCGAAATAAAGCTCTATCTGCTATAACATTTGGATAACCAAAAGATTCAACCAAT
>Ga0214919_10001975_pt1 | contig 32833 bp, 32 predicted proteins | sample LL1503_MetaG_FD_177994 | JGI IMG/M metagenome (GOLD analysis project Ga0214919, IMG submission 177994) | Freshwater microbial communities from Lake Lanier, Atlanta, Georgia, United States - LL-1503 | ecosystem: Environmental > Aquatic > Freshwater > Lake | place: USA: Georgia | collected... | reverse complement strand
CAATCGCATTTATTTTACAATGAAGTTTTTTCATAATAAAATTGATTAATTCTTCAGCACTTTTATTATTTGTTGGTGTATCAAATACAACCACTTCATTACTATTTCGAACTATCATCCCGTTACATGGAACATTCCCAAAATCATTTGTTTGTAGGTATGAAGTATGCAAAAATGCATTATCAGAAATTTGAATGATAATCAAATCTTCAGAATGATACACTTCAATAGGCTTAAATTCTTTGGGACTCAACGTGTTTTGGGAATATACATTTCCACAAAGAGAGAAAGTTAGAACCAAAAGAAGTGTTTTCATATGGTAAATATAAGAAAAGATGCAACTACCCTAACTCACTGACGGACAAAGAAAAAGCCATCATTTCTGATGGCTTGTCCAGTGTGGCTCCCCTTTTCCTCGAAAGATGCAACTATAATGCGATGATTGAGTATGTTACTATCAGGAAATTAAAGGGTTAAGGCTGTTTTTGTTGAGGGGGAAGACTTTCGATATATGCAATTCCAAGTTGGTTTTCTACAATCTTATACGCCATACTGCTACTAAATGTATGCATGAAAGCATGGTGAGTTGTTAGAATTAAATCTTGTAAATCATTATCATCCTCCATATCAATTACAGTCACACCTATTTGTTTACATTTTTCTCTAGAAATATGACGTGCATGTGATTTATTGGATTCATGATCACTAAACTCTTTAAGGATTTTGTCCTTTAATTGACTATTACCTTTGCACATATTGTTATCTAACCACTCTCCTACCAATTTTTCAGACCAATCAATTGCATATTGACATTCTCCTAAAAGTGTAGGATGATATTTTGAAATTATTACTTGCCAAAGTGGAGCAGAGCTAGGATTTGTCTGTATATCCGAAACTGCTGTTTTGAATTCATCTAAAATAGCTTGACAAGCTAGTCCACCCATTTGAGGGTCTATTGGACCTAAATTAGATTGTTTACCCATCATGATTTCTTTAGTTGAAAGTGCAATCATGGTTCCAGCACTCATTGAAATTTGAGGGATTATTGCTCTTACATCATTCCCAAACATTTCTTTGATATAGTCTACTATGCTTTCCGTTGCTGCAATTTCACCACCTGGGGTATGTAAAAGTAAATCAAGCCCTTTGGTTCTATCCATCTTATGAATCGTGACCATCAAAGCATTTTTATCTTTATCATTAATTGCAACATCTGATATGTCTTTTTTTTGAAGCCAACCAGAATAATATGCAATAACATTTCTTCCCGTTTTTTGAAATATTTTTTGTAGATACTTTCTTCTAACTTCATCAAGAGGATTTACATTCCCCTTCGAAGCAATCAACTGAATTTCATCTAAAACTTCTTTCCAATTTGGCATAAATCCTATGGTTTAAAAGTTGTATTTGAAGTTGTGATAGTATTTTGTAATTCTTTAAGTTTTGAATATTTCTCGAATCTATCTGACGTTTTTACCCACTTAAACCCCGATGCGACTTTTTCATTTAATGGCTTGAAACCTTTCATCAAATTATTATACTCTTCAACAAATTTACTTTTATCAGCATTTTTCATAGAGTTCATTAAGTTGAGTTTACAAGTTTGAAGTTATATAAATTTGAGTTGAAATTTCATGTTTTTTGAATAAATCAGTATAAAGTTTTGAAAATTAACGAGTTAACCTCTTGTAGAATTGCAGAAAGTCTACTTAATTTTATTTAATGTGTCTAATTGCGACTTTTTAAACTTGAGTATAAGACTGTCTTGTTTTCTTAAGAGTTCTTTATTCTCAAAAATCAAGTCGATTTTTTGCTGATCAAATTTATTTTCTCCGAAGTACATTCCAAGAAAAAATGCACCACTAATTAATGATATTACAATGGGAACCAGTGTGGAGTAATTAATTCTTTGCAATAAACTTTTAGTCCAATTTATGGAGTTTGGTTTTGATGTTGACAACTTTGCTTCTATGATTCCTGTATCAAGTAAATTAACTAATTCTTGTTTACCCTTACTCCATGAATCTATATAGGGCTGACTTCCCATGCCATCTATCCAATAACTAGGGGAAAAAGTGATTTTATCTACTTCGTCATGATATGAAAGTTTATTAGGAAATAATTTTTCAAAGTACAACTTAGCTTTTCGTTTAATATCATCTAACTCTTTCTCGTCTTTATATATCAAATTTTCTGCTCGCCTTTTTAACTCCTCAAGTTTTTCTGTCATTGTATTAAAGTTGTGGTTGAAATACTATATGAAAACCCCAGTTGCCTTGATTCTTTCTCCAAGCATTTTAATAACAGGAACGGAAACGCTGTTACCAATCAATTTCATCCATCTTGCCCTTGTGGCTGGTAGTTGAAAATCTTGAGGAAATCCCTGAATTAAACATGCCTCTTCTTTTGTTACACGCCTATACTTCTTCTTATTATAAATCTTATCAATAAAGTCTTTCTTGAACTGTTCTGAATTTTCTCCTTTAATTTCAATTGTTGAAACAAAGTCATTAGTGTCACTTGCAACAAGAGTAGGGAAAATGTTTGAGTTTGGAAGGAAAATCCTATTAACTCCAAAAAGTCCAGTACTAATTTTTGTGTTCTTAAAATCATAGCGTTCTTCAATACAGTTCAGCACCCCTTTGCTAACCAATGACGATATAGTAGATGTTATTGAAATTCTATTAACCTTGAAAACTCTCTTCACCTTTAATTCATCTGTTTTAATTATACTTCCATCGACATTATCCAAAAGTATTTTTTCATTTTGATCCAAATCTTCTTCCTTAAAGTCTAATACCTCATAGGCATATTCTTCTTTCTTTAAGATTTGAAGTGTTACTAGTTCCTCTAATTCTTTTTTTGTAATTGATGAATCAAGTTGTTTGAAATTTTTTAATGAAAGTGGATTACCGTCTAAAACACCATATGCTTTCTTTCTTCTATTTTTTAATAACGTGTAACAAATATCTTTTTGACGATCAGTTGTCTTAATAATATCCCATGAATGAATAGTCGAATGACCATTGCGAATATCATTAAATAAGAAATAATCATTTAACCCATTACTAGAAGAAAGACTGAATTTCTTATTTAGAGTCGGATTTCCAAACAAATCAAGTGGGATATTATCTTCAATCTTATTGTTTTTTGAAGGCGTATAGTCATTAAGTATGTCTCCAAGTTTCACCTTTATTTGTAAAGGCGATTTAATCTCGAATTTTTCAAGATATTTCTTGTGCTTAAAACCTATAATATAAATCCTAAGTCTATTTTGAGGGACACCATAATCAAATGAATTCAATACAAAATATTTTGCATGATACCCCGCCTCTTTAATCCGATTAAGAATGTAATCTAAAGCTAATTGGTTACGAGGATCAACTAGACCTTTCACATTTTCAAAAATGAAAGCATCCGGCTTTGATTGGTTCAATAAATAAATTGTATCATTCCATAATTGACCTCTATCATCGTCAAATCCTAAGTTCCTTCCTGCAATAGACCAGCTTTGACATGGAACACCAGCAGTTAGTAGGTTACATTTTGGTAATTTTTTAATTTTAGTAATGTCACCAAAATTATGATCTAATGGCTCATTGAAATTTTCACAATATACACTGATGGCATCTTTGTGAATTTCACTAAAACCTAAGCAATTACCTCCCAAACTATCAAGTGCAAGACGAAATCCTCCAATTCCTGAAAACAAATCTATATATGAAAATTCTTTTGGCATTTAATATCTTATTTTAACAATATTCCCATTGATCCAACAGGTGGCTCTATCTCTAAAAACTCCCTATATATTCTCTCCCTATATTCAACTCCCAATTCATTTATTTCCTTAATGAAATTTTTATACGCCCCTTCGCCACCAATCAAATCCCAAAACTCATTACCAATTAAAACAGATTCGTCATTTTGCATATCAAACCATCTTGCAGGAAATGTCCATTTATAGTCTTCCTTTTTCCCATATGGATTATATGCCAATGCGTAAAAAGCAAAGTCAACTTCTTTAGGAGACATGGCCAATAACTTAAACATTTTTTCTTTACTGACCTTAGTTTGGTCGCTATTGGGTAATGGTGCTTTTAATTCAAATGCATATTTTTTCCCTGTTTCAATGCTATCTATAAAAACATCACAAGTAACCGCAACTGGTATTAGTTCTCCGCCTCCAGCCTTGATATATTCTAATTCATCTTTCCAATTTGGTTTAACTTTAGTCTCTCCTTTTGTCTTGTGCTCTAATTTATTCAACACCTCTTGAATTCTTCTTAAACTTTCCCTGCCTATTGTCCCTTCAACAGAATACCCTAATTCACAATGACCATGAGCTTGAAGCGCTACAACCTTTGCTAATTTTTCCCAAACTCCACCAAAAGGAGTAACAAATCTTCTTTCAAAGTGCGATCCTTTGAAAATCTCATCAGGAACCAATGCTGCATAAAGTGGTTTTGAAGATCTATGATTTTCTTTAATAAATGGATCTTTCTCTAAGACATTGAACATTACTCTATCCATCATCGATGAAACAACTTCTTTTATTGCTTGAGCTACTTTTTCCTGTTTTGTCATAATACAGATTTGATAAACTATTGGAACAAAAGTAGCAAATTTAACACTGTATTTTGATTATTACTTCCTAATTAAACGTTTGGTTGTGAAATACAATTTTACCCCTTGGAAAATTTAACTAGTCGCCTTACAGTTTCTGGTTTAAACATTGTGCCAAACCTAGTCTTATATCCATTAAGGTTTAATTCTTTAGAAATTAAAGTATAATTCATAATGCCATTTTTCATATGAAAATTCTCTATGAACATACGAGCATTTTTCCAATTTTCGTTTTCTAATCGTTTCCTAACAATCGATTCCAATCCCTTGATTCTCGCCTCATTTGTTAAATTTTCAGGAGACCCTAATTTTACTCCTCTAGCTTTAAGTGCGGCTAATCCATTTTTTGTTCTAGTAGAAATGAGTTCTCTTTCCCATTGTGCGACACTTCCAAAAATACCAAGGGTTAAAGTATTAAGTTCTGGGAGATCAATACAACGAAGTTTAACCCCTTTGTTTCTCAAAGTGAATAAAAACTCAACTTCCCTTGACAACCGGTCTAATTTGGTAAATAATAATGTATGTCCATGCTTAATACACAAGTTAGTAGCATATTCCAATTTAGTTCTAAAATTGTTTTTACCACTTTCCTGCTCAACTACAACTTCGATTAAATTATCTCCAGTTGATTTTATAAATTGATTGATTCTTGATTGTTGTTCTTCCAATCCAAGTACCTGACGTCCTGTACTAGTTCGAACGTAAGCGATGTAATTTTCCATGTTTTTTCGTTTTGGCTAATATAACAGCCATAACTTAACATGCCATAAACGAGGGTTTAAGATTTGAGATTTTAACATTTTACTAGATATAATACTAGCATTTAATTGAATTCAGGAGCTTCTTGAAAATTCGGCAAGAAGTTAATCTAACACATCTTCATTTTCAGAATTCATATCAATATCATATTCAGAAGTGTCGCCTTCAAAGTATTCAACCTTAATATTGTATTGCAGTTGGTATTCCAATAAACCCGCTATGAAGGAAATAACATCTTCCTTTGTTCCACTAATACCGACTTTGGGGGTATCAACCCCATGTTGAATCATCATGGAGTTTATCACTCTTTCTACAAACTGATAACTTTCACTTTCTAATATATTTGAATGTATTTGTGATTCTCGTGCAAAAGTAAACACTGCAATATCCTTACTTGAATTATTTTCCATTGGGATTCTTTTTGATTAGATAGGTTTTTATTGTCTGTTCTTGTTCCATTAAAGAAACTACACTATTTGCTAGTGTTTGAAATTGTCTTTCAGTTAATATCATGACCTTGCGACTTGATGCCTTTTTAATAATATCATTAAATTTCGTTGTAGTTTTCATATTAAATAAATATCCAACATGTATAATTAAACCCTCCCATTTTTACCTTAATTTCAAGACAAGAGGGTTTAATTTCAAGAAAGGCTTCATCTCAGGGTACTTTTAATATGGTCACAAATACTAGTGAAATCTTGTACCAGATGTATACTATCAATAAAAAACAGGGAATTGACCTTATAATTAACATAGTCCTCCAATACGACAAATTGTTCTGCATAGAACCATATTTTACGCAGTTAATCTTGTTGGACTGAACGTTGAAAAAGCATCAATGATTGAAGATATTTCAAACTCTAAATCAATTTCTGGTGACTTTCTGTGGTTTCTTATGGTCTTAACATCCATGCGTGTCAAATTCTTAATTGCCACATTTGTCACTTTTTCGCCTGCATCCTGCAATTGTTGAATCGCATCAGTAATTTTTTGTTTGTTTTGATGTCGTTTATAAAGTCCAGTTAATTTCTTAGCTAATAACATCTTGTCATTTGAAGTCAGAAACCAACAATTCTTATTAAAATGTATTCTACGCTTCTTAAAATTTACTATAACACTACTATTGTCATGAATCTGATTGACCACATTATTGAAATGTCGGAGTAAGTCATGTTTATCTAATTTGGGTCGCACAAACACATTATTAACAAACCAGATGTACGAATAAATCATGTCTATTTCCAATTCAGGGTTTAAATAGAACAAATGATGTATCATGGTATATAATGTGGAGTGTCTTTTCCCTTCAATAATGATTTTAGGAATGTATAAAGCTAAATACGGCACTTCTTTTACATCTACGATATGATTATCTACATCAACATGAGTATTAGTAATGATATGATTTAGTACTTGGTCTATATTATATAAGTGATAACTACTCTTTGTAATTGTATTTGTACTCGAAAAGTGGGAATTGATATTATTTTTTGATAATCTACACGTATTAGGGTTAGTTCCCTGTTCTTCTATTACCTCAAAATCTACAGATAATGTTGCTTCAGGATTGTAATACACATTAGGGTCAGATGAAAGAAACATGGTTCTTGCAATTCCATTAGCTTTTACATCAATCTTTTCATCTGCAAATTCATTTAATCTAATAGAATTCCATATTGGATTGAAATTTTCCTTTGTTAGTTCATTTTCTAATTGAATGAATATTGATATACCTGCACCTGACGGAGAAATGCATACCAAAGAAACAAAGTCCTTATACTGATTGATAATTCGTTCTTTCTCCTCATGAACATTCTGTAGATTATCAATATCGAAGTACATGAGGTGTGTGAATGAAATGAGGTTCTTTTCAAATTCATCGCCGGCCAACTTACGAGCAGTAGCTTCAACATGTGGAGTGATAATAGGTAATCTTAACTTCAATTCTCGATAGTAATTATCGTTGTTTGACTTGAGATGTCTTATAGTCTCGATTAGACCAACGTTTGGTGAGGTTTTGATGAATTCATAAACCTCTTGAAGGTTGAGGTATCTACTAGGATTATTTTTCTTGATACCATCATAAAAAGTGATTTTCATTTTTAAAATGAAACCCCTGACATCGGCGGGGCATCGCTTCAATCAGAGGTCATTATAATATCTTATGTGTCCATAAAAAGACTATGCCCAGCCTTGACACTTTAATAATAATAAATATTAGTTTTTACAAAATCAAGCCATGTTTATAAAAATCTGCAGAATTTTTTTTCTACAATTGACCACCTATTCTCAACTTTCGAATTTTTCCCAGAAATATTTTAGTCGGAGTTTCGAGACCTTTATAATTGATTGATAAAAAGGACATTATAACAGGGGATACGGCAGTAAGGAGGGGGGGGCTCCCCCATTATTCCTCAATAATTGAAAATAACTTCTTGCCGAATTTTCAAAAAGTTATAAAAATATTTTGTGTATTAAAAAATTGGATATAATTTTGGGGTACAATATGAAGATAGAATATTCCATAAAACAAAGTACTCCAAAATTTAACCTTGAAGCATGGTTAAGTGAAAACGAGCCAGTGATTAATAAAGTGCATCTAAAAAAATTAGAAAGACTTTATCAGCACTATGTTGAATTGAAAGATGAGTTTAGAGACTTTCTAAATTCAACTGAAAGAATTGTTGATGCAAGTGGTATACCAATGTCAGCCATTGATGTTTACAATGCAATTGAGTTTTATAAAATTCGAATCGAAAAGCTTTGGTTAATTTTTAACTTAAAACTTTATAAAACTTACAATGTAAATAAGGAAACCCAAGTAAGATACATAGTGATGCGAGCATTTTGGATTGATGAAAAGGGTAAACCATTTAGGAAATTCTCAAAAAACTTAGGTGCCGAGAGTAAAGTGTTAGTAAAAGGTAAAATACCTGTAAGCGAACTAGAGTCTGTTGAGGATTACATTTTAACACTCATGTGGGATTTGTATTATTTTGAATACATAAGTGATGATGAGGTTGGTTATGACGAAGAAGGTAACATAGTTATTCCTAATGAATAAGGTTTAACTATTTTAAAAAGAAAGAGACCAATTGGTCTTTTTTTTGAAATACATTTTTGGATAAAATATTTTTATCCAAATACTAAAGACACAAAATTTTAAATTTAAATAAATAACTACAATGAAAAAAGTAAACAGATTTCCATTGGGTGATTTACAAATTCACCCAAAAGTATTGGCAGTAAAAACCTACAAGCCAAACCCATTCATGACATTCTCCATGAAACATTCAGGACAGAAAACTCCACTAATCATTGTTGAACGAAATGATGGATACAAGATTATCGATGGCGGGTATCGATATTATTCAGCAATAGAAGCTGGTAATATTGAGACGCTTGAATGTTATGTATTAGATATTCCTGACTCCGAAATACTAGACAACCGTATTAGTTACAATCAAAAAACTAAAGTACATCTTAGTGAAAAGTGTATCAATATTGAACACATGTTAGGATTGATGGGGAATAATCAAGGAAAAAGAAATGATTTACTTGGTGTACAAAACATGAACGATGATAATGAATTTGGCACAGCAGGTAAAGATAAATTTGAGAGAGCGTGCATGGAGTCAGGACTAGATTTTTCAGGAAGAACTTTGAGAAAGTTAATGGCAGTTCATGAATATGAAAAAACTGATAATAGCCTTGGTTTGATTGAAGGTATTGATAATGGTACGTACAAAATTGATGCCGCCTATAACTTAATGGTAAGTAGTCGAAATAAAGACGAAAAGAAGATTGCAAGAGAAAACTTAAAGATTGAAGCATTAAACTCAAATGTTTGGTTTGAGGTATTTGAACAAAGTAGTGTTGACCTATCAAACTTGAAAAAATATCGTCCCAATTTTGCAATGTTCTCCCCTACTTATTGGAAAATGAAAGAGTACAGAAACCAAGGCGAAATGAAATATGGTCAGGAACCCACGTTAAAAAAATATCTTGATAACAGCAGAAAATTCATAGACGCACTTATTGATATTATGGACGCAAATGGAGTAATTGTAATTGTAATTGGAGAATCATATTCAGGTGGTTATAAAAGTATTACAACTCAATATGAGATGATGCTAATAGATGCTGGATTAGAAATTTTAGGAGTATGTGAGTGGGTTAAGTCAAACCCTTCACCTGTGATTATTGAGAGTTTTTTTAGACCTGCAAATGAGAAAATTTTTGTTTGTAAAATGAAGGGGGCAAAAATACATTTCAATCCCAAAACGAAAAAAACAAAAGACGGCAAAAAGTTGGTTAAAAATAGTCAAAAGGGTAAAGATGGAATAAAGAGGTACTTTGTTCAGGATGAAGAAACAACCATTACTAACATAATAACAACTCCTGTTTTTAATAATTCTGAATACAAAAAATACGATTCTGAATTTACACATGATGCACCATGCCCAATGGAGATTTATGAAATTTTCACATCAAGTTACACAATGCCAGGTATGACCTGTATTGACATCCACTGCGGTGCTGGGCAGGGACTAGAGGTATTTGCACGTCACGGATGTAATACGATTGGTGTGGATATTGACCCCGTATCTGTAGAATTCTGTAATAAACGCATGAACATGGTATTAGGTGAAAGAAATGAAACAGAGTTAGAATTAAAACAAGCAGCATAAACCAATAAAAAACAAATATTATGAAAAAAATAGAAATAGAATTTCGAGAGGAAATAGTTACAACCAAAATTATTTTAGTCCCAAATCAATTCAAATTTAAAGAACTCGGCGAGTTTGACTTTGAGTATATTGGTGATGAAGAGGGGTTTAGGTTTGAACAGATAAAAAAATATTTTCACAAAAGTTATAAGGGGATGAAGTTAAAGTCAAATCAATATTGTGGTGACTTCTATGTTCATTCTGTTGAAGAAATACATTAATCAGATTTCTAATCAAAAAGAACAGAATTGATATGAATCCATCGCAATTAAAAACCCAGTTAAGTAATGATGGCTACGAGTTAACAGACCAACAGAACCTTGAAATATGGGTTCTGTTGGATAAACTAGCACGTATTGAGTATGACCTTTACTTGGAAGAAAAAAAGTCAACCTGCGAATGCAAGATGACAACAAATGTCGACATTAGCCAAGAATACAAACAAGTAGCATAGGTATGAAGAATGTTATATTATACAGCAGGGTATCGACTGACGAACAAGCACTAGGTCATTCTATTGATTTTCAAGAAGAAACAATCTTACGTCATTGTAGAGTGAAAAACTACAATGTCATTAAGTGTTATCGAGAAGATTATTCAGCAAAAGATTTTGAAAGACCTGAATGGAAAAAGATATTAGCATTTATCAAGTCCTGTCAAAAAACATCTTTACCAATTCACTCAATCGTAATTTTAAGACCTGACCGCTATTCAAGAAATTTAATCCTGTCCTTTACTGAAACGACCAAGTTATCTGAATTAGGGTGTTCAGTTGAATTTCTTGAGGGACAGGTAGATGATACAAGTCCTGATGCACTTTTGCTTCAAGCAATCGGATATGCGCTCCCGCAAGTAGAGAATTCTAAAATTTCTCGCCGTTCCTGTGAGGGTTCTCATAAGGCACGTAAGTCCGGTTGTTTTACAGGGATTGCCCCAAAGGGATATAAAAACTTTAGACTTGATACTAAATCTACACTTGAATTTAATGAGGATGCACCTTTGATTCGTGAGGCATTTGAGAAGATGGCTAGTGGAACTTATAGTGCAGATGAAATAAGACGTTGGTTAAATTCAAGGGGAATGAAGATGTCAAAAAACACATTCCTTGACGTCATTCGTAATGTCACTTACACAGGGAGAATTAGAGTCAAAGAGTTTAGAGGAGAACCAGAACATATCGTTCAGGGTCTTCACCCCCAACTTATTTCAGATGAAGTTTTTGCAACGGCCAATGATGTATTGAAGGGTCGTAAACGTAACATGAAGTTCAAGGATGACAAGTCAGACTTATACCCATTAAAGGGTCATTTGATTTGTCCTATACATGGTAGAACCTTATCTGCTTATGCTGCAAAAGGTGGTAGCGGATTACTTTACCATTACTACGTTTGTACAAAAAATAAATGTCCGAGATACCCTATTGATTATGCACATAGTGAAATTGAAGGATTACTTGGTGAGGTACAATTCTCCGCCAGAGTATTGAAGTCATACAACTCAATTTTAGAACGAATTTTCGAAGCAGAGGACTCAAATAGAGTTAAACTAATACAGAACACCAAAGATGAAATTCAACGTCTTAAACAAAGAAGAATCCATATTCAGGAAGAGTATATGGATGGAAAGATTTCGTCAGTAGATTACCACGAATTGAAGATGAACCTTGACACAAAAGTGTTTGAAAAAGAACGTTCACTCAAAGAAATGAATGAAGAACACTCCCCGTACAAAGAGTACCTGAATAAACACGTACCTGCATTGGAAGATTTGACCTCGTTATATCAGAAAGTAGATGGAAAAACTAAGAAACAGATATTAAGTTGCATCTTTTCAGAAAAAGTCCATTTTGAAAATGGAAAAGCTGCAACTCCAAAGTACACACCCCCAATAGAGGTTTTAATCAATGCCAGAGGGGTTTTAGAAGGTTCTAAAAACAAAAAAGAGGTCTATAAAGACCTCTTGTGCACTCTGGCTCCCTCTCTTGGGCTTGAACCAAGGACCCCATGATTAACAGTCATGTGCTCTAACCAACTGAGCTAAGAAGGAGTTTGTCCTTATTGGGAATGCAAAAATAGGGGGCTAATTCGTTAAATGCAAGATAGCCCCCCGTTTTTTTCAATTTATTTCTTGTCTGCGCTACGATCCGCCGACTTTATTTCCTTTTTTTTCACTTTGTCACCTTCCTTCAACTTCTTCGCAACCGTTGCATACGGACCAGAAATGATTTCTTGGCCTTCATTCAAACCAGAAACAATTTCAATATTATCAAAATCCGAAATTCCCGTCTTCACTTGTATTTGCTTGGCCTTGCCTTTATCCATCACAAAAACAACCTCTTTCGTATTTTCCTTCCTGCGCTTGGCCGTATTCGCATCCTCCTGCGTAACCACAGTGGCACCACCTTTTGCCATGGCATCATCTTTTAACTCTTCTATTTTCGCTCCTATCTCCCTTGTCGTAACCGCTGACAATGGAACGGTTAATATTTGATCTTTCCGATTCGTCAATATCTCAACAGACGCCGTCATGCCCGGTTTCAACGGATATGATAATTTGCCCTTGATTAAATCACTGTAAGAGCTTCGTAGAATACGAATCTTCACCTCAAACTCCGTCACCGCATCCGTAGACATAGAAGCCGCACCCGATGAATTAGCCGAACTCGCGATCTCATATACCAATCCCTTAAACTTGCGCTCCGAAGACGAAAATGCGTCCACATCGATCATCACCGTATCCCCCAAACTCACCCGCGTAATATCATTCTCATTCACATTAACCCGAACTTCCATATTATTCAAGTTCGCAATCCGCAACATCTCGGTTCCCGCCATCTGTGACGTTCCCACCACGCGCTCTCCTAATTCCACGTTCAACTTAGAAATGATGCCACTCTGAGGAGCATAAATCGTGGTCTTTGTTAAATTAGTCCGAGCCTCTTTAAGCGCCGCCTCCGAACTCTTCACATTAAAATTGGCTGCTTTCACATTCGCCTTTGCCGCCTCTAAATCTTGCTTGGCTACTAAATATGCCGACTGGAACTGATCGAAATCCGCATCCGAAATCACCTTATCATTATGCAATTTTACATTTCGGTCAAAATCAATTTTTGACTTACTTAATCTAGCTTCACTTTGAGCTAATACCGCTTTGCTTTGTTCCGTACTCGCCTTCATCGCATTTACCTGCGCCTCCGCTCGAGCCAATAAACTCACATAGTTATCCGGACGTATCTTTAATATTTCTTGGCCCACCACCACAGAATCGCCTTCAGCAACTTTCAATGACACAATCTCCCCTGAAACATCCGGTGAAACTTTAACTTCCACCTCCGGCTGAATCTTACCCGAAGCAGATACTTTTTCAATGATCGTTGCTTTAGCGGCCTTCGTCAACTCCACCTCCGTAGGCTCCACCTTTCCTATCCACTCCATCTTTTTGGCCAACCATAAGCCTCCCAAAATCAATACGACCGCCGCTGCGATGATCATCCACGTTTTTTTATTATTCTTTGTTGCCATAATTTTTTGATTCATAGATAGTCGCTTCGCGCCTACCTACCATTTTAATTTATACTATTTTACTTATTACCTGTTAATAATACCTTTTACCTAAACCTTATTACCTAATACCTATTACCTGTTACCTAATCTCTATTTACCTTTTGGTTAAAAAGTCAAACTCTTCCCTTGATAATAATCCAAAATCTTCGTCCTAAAGACAAAGTCATATTTGGCCTGCACTAAACTCAATTTAGCCTTATCCAAATTTGTTTTTTGTAAATTATAACTGACAAAATCAATCGTTCCTGCATTAAAGCGACTTTCAGAAGCCCTAAAAGATTCTTCTAGTGCAAATACTTGCACCGTACCGGCTTCATATTTCTTTGCCGAATTTAACATATTAACATAAGCCTGCTCTATATTTTGACGCAATGTTAATCGCGCGCGCTCCGCTTCTATTTCTAAATTTATCCGCTGTAAATTAGCCTGTGATACACGCGTTTTATTGAAATTCTTGGCAAAAATAGGAATGTTTAAATTCAATGAGATTACCTTGTTTTGCGTATTATTCAACTGATCAAAATAGCCTACAGTCGTGCCCTCCCCATATTTCATTTGAGTCGTAGTAATTGGATAATTTTGTCCCCCTACATTCACGTTCCCTAAATTAACCGTCTGGGGGCCTAAAACCTCTATCGATTTTAATGCATTGGATTGATTCGCAGACCAACTCCCATTCAAGGAAATACTCGGCAAGCGGAATGCTTTTGCTACTTCAATACTTTTCGCCGCACCCTGAACACGGAAATCCGCCGCCCGAATTAACGGTTGGGCTGATAAAGCTTTGGTATATATCTCAGCAATACTAACATCATAAGCCTTAGCACTAGGTACCGGAACCTGAATGCGCTCAAGCTCAAATAGCTGAATACTTGAATCATTTAACAACTGCAATAGCGTTAATTTATTGATGTCCAAATTGCTTTGAAACGTGACAAGGTTGGATTCCTCGTTGGCCAACTGTGCCTTCAAATCCAATAAGCTCGAATTGGCTAAAGATCCCGCGCGTACTAATTTCTCTGTTCGCTCAATCTGCAATTTCGTAATCTCGGTTTGTGTTTTGGCGATACTCAATTGGTCTTCCGCATTTAAAATAGACAAATACGATAGTGCCACCTGCAATGAAATGTTTTCCCGAATGGACACTAAATCCTCCCGCGTCGCCTTTAAATTAAAATCACTTTGCGATATACTATTTTTTAATTGGCCCCCATTAAACAACAACACGCTGGCATTCAAGCCCACATTGTAATAATTAATGTTTCGAGAATCATAGCCATTTGTGTAGGGATTAATGGAACGACCAAAACTCGCCGCCTGGTTCATGTTTCCATTCAAAGAAGGCAACTGATTGTATTTCGCTTGTTGGTACGTCAGCTCAGCATTTTGCAAATTAACCTCATAGGACCTCACATTCAGATTATGCTGCAAAGCCGTCTCCACCGCCTGGGTTAACGTCAGCTTAGTTAATTTAGCATTTCCCTGAATCGCCGTTTGACCTTCACCCACAAAGGAAACAATGCCAAAAAGGAAAGACAAAAGGGCAATCTTATTTATATTCATTTCTTTCAATATATTTCTGCAATGTTACGAATTTTGGCTTGCCTAAAAACTGATTTTTGGATAAACGGCAAGCAATGAGGATAAAAAGCCCAATTTATTGAACTACTTGGTATCGCCTTTTGGCTTCTGCTCGCGAAAACGCATTAAAATGCCACCATTCATATTCGATCGGCATAAACCCAGCGGCCTTCATCGCATTTCTAAGGATCAGCCGATTTTCATATGCTTTCTTCGACAATTTGTTGTTTGCCAAAAGCTCCTGCTCTTTAGACGGATAAGCCAATTCGCCAAAAAAATCAAACGTAGTTCCCATATCCAAGGCCTTTCCTTTTTCATCCGCTACGGTTAAATCAATCGCGCTGCCATAATTATGAATGGAATGTTCGCGTGGATCAGCCACATAATTTTTTCGAATATTGGGCGGATATTGAGTCAAGGTATTCCATAAAATCCATTGGATCGATAAGGGTCTGGCCGCATCATAAATCAATAAATGATAGCCTGGCTTGTTGTCCTCCAACGAATTTTGCGCTTTTTTCAGCATATCCACGACTTCTTTTTGTAAATATCCATGCTGCAAACAGCCATACACATCGCGTTTCATAAAATTATCTTGTGTCGCATATTTTAATTCAACCTTTACGCCGGGAACCGCTTTCGTAACTTCCACTAATCCTTGCTTTCGCATCGCCACCTCATAGGAACAGTTTTGAGCCCGCGCTATATGTGATGCAGTCAAAGCAAAAACAATAAATACGCGTAAGTTTGTCAATCGAATCATCAGAAAATGTAGAATTTCCCTAAATTTAGCCAAAATTTATTATTCTCTTTTTCACATGGCTTTAAATTGGATTTGGTTTTTATTTTTTGGTGTCGCTTTTGTCGTAGCTATTATTCAATTTATATTTTTTGGCAACACGGAGATTTTCAAGATTCTAGTCGACGGCATGTTTGATTCTGCCGAAATGGCTGTGATGAAAATAGCCCTACCGCTCGCCGGAGTCATGACTTTTTTTATGGGCATCTTGCAAATAGGCGAAAAGGCGGGAGCCATTCATTTTTTAGCCCGAAGAATTAAACCATTCTTTACCCGACTATTTCCCGAAATTCCACAAGATCATCCAGTTCATGGACAAATGATCATGAACTTTTCGGCTAATTTATTGGGCCTCGATAATGCCGCAACTCCCTTTGGGCTTAAGGCCATGCAAGGGTTACAGGAAATAAATCCAGTCAAAGAAACGGCATCCAATGCCCAGATCATGTTTTTGGTTTTGCATAGCGCTGGACCCGTTTTAATCCCCTTGAGCATCATGGCGCAACGTGCCATTTATGGCGCTCAGGACGCTTCAGATGTGTTTATTCCCTGTTTGATGGCGACCTATGCCACCACCATGACGGGTTTGATTATTGTTTCCATCAAACAAAAAATTAAGCTTTTTGAACCCGTGTTATTTGCTTGGATCTCCGGCCTAACTTTATTTTTGGGAGGGATATTGTGGTACTTTAGCCAGTTGCCAAAAGAATCCATCGAGATCCAATCTAAAGTCTTTAGCAACGGTATTTTATTTCTACTCATCTTCTCATTTATTGCGGCTGCTTTTCGGAAAAAGATAGACATTTTTGGGACCTTTGTCGAGGGCGCCAAAGGGGGTTTTGAAACCTCTGTTAAAATCATTCCTTACCTAGTGGGTATGTTGGTCGCCATCTCCTGCCTCCGCAATTCGGGTGCCCTCGGATTTGTCGTGGATGGAATGAAATGGCTCGTGGCACAAACGAGCATCGATAATCGCTTTACCGATGCGATGCCCACGGCTATTTTGCATCCCATCAGCGGAAGTGGATCGCGCGCCATGATGATTGACACGATGAAAACCTTCGGGCCCGATTCGTTTGTAGGAAGACTTGCTTGTGTATTTCAAGGATCCGCTGAAACTATTTTGTATGTCGTAGCGCTTTATTTTGGCTCGGTCCAAGTAAAAAACATTCGATATACCTTGTGGGCAGGCTTGTTTGCGGACCTTGTGGGAATCATTACAGCCGTGGGCGTGAGTTACCTGTTTTTTGGGTAATTGTTACTGAAGAGGAACCGATAGGGTGAAGTTGGCCCCCACTAAATCCTTTTTCCAAGAGCCTACATCAGCTCCTACATTAGCTGATAAAAAGGCATCCTGTCCAAAGACAAAAATTTGGCGCTGCCACTGGAGCCCAACAGACATTTGCTTTTTAACCGGTATATATTCAGAACCAAAATTTCCCATAGAATTGGTCAAGCTACCCCGAAAAACGATATGATTTTGGCCAATCAAAGCCTCCGCTCCTACATAAAAAGTTTCTACTCGGTTGTTATCAAAATAAACATCCTTGGATGCGTTTAAATCCGTTTCAGTATCTAAGGTCATCAAAGGAGTTCCCATTCCCTTGCCCAAATAAGTCCAGCCTTCGCGGTAAACACCATTATTCTGATAATTATCAAAGCCGCGAATATTATTTGTATATCCGAAGGTGGTTCCGCCTTGGGAAGTAGAATTAAAATATTCGAGGACAATTTTCAATAAGCCTTTTTTGCGCTTCGTGTGATACGAAATACCATGTAAACCATCTGTTATATTGTTTCCATAATATAAAGACCCGTCTTCATAATAACTTTGTCTGTAAAAAAACAATTTACCTAGCCTACCATCGATCTCCATGCCAACATCCACCGTTCCCAAGTGATTTCCCAGTCGATTCCAGCCATCATTAACTCCATATTTCGCGGTATCACCTTCCGTTGCCATCGACTTCGCAAATACAACATAGGCATAATCCCTCAAGCCTGAAGCTATTTTCCCGTTATGGCTATATTCGTTTTTGGGATCTGGAAATTTCAATGTTCCACCCCACTGAACTTGGTGCGTAAAGCCCCCGTAAAATTTAATCTTGGCATTTGGCTTTCCAATACGGCCATAAAAGGATTTTTGATGCAAGTAAAAATTATCTACATCCGTGCGCTTATTATCAAAAAGGCCGTGAACAAAATTGCCCTTAAAGCCTAAATAACCCCCTAAAAAATCTGGGTGCCAATATTCATTCACCACGATTTCTAGTTTGGGTATTGGTAACGCATTTCCAGAATAGACGAAAGAGCCCGAACTTAAAGTCGAATCCATCAAGCCTTGAATATACTTTTTCCTGCCAGCCAACAACTCAAATATGCCCCATTTCCCTTTCAAATACGCCTCTTGGACTAATAAATCTGCTTTCGTTTCCCCCAAGTTTAACCTACCTGAAGCCCCAAAACCCCAATCCATCTTTTTCCCTTTTTGGTATTCTATGTACGTTGAGCCGCCCACATTAACATAATTCTCTTCCGTCGGAACAGCGCCAAATTGATTTGCACGCAACCAAAAAGGGGTATAATTACTAGATGAAAAGCCGCCGCCAAACGAGAACGTTGGCGCAGTAACCCTTTGACCAAAAATTGAAAAACTGAAAATAAACAGGATCGCAAAAACGCCCACAAACGTCACTACATTACCTTTTGCTTTTTGAAACATCCCTTTTATTAAAAATCAAATATATAAAATTTATCAATGACTTAAATTAGCCACCAATTCAAATCCCAAACTATCAATACGCAAACGAATTTCGTTCTTGTTCTTTAATCCCATCACTTCCGCTGTCTGACCTTTCAGTGGCCCTGTGTCAATCGTGATGAAATCACCTACTTTCACCGCGGTGTCACCTATCACGGAAACCTCCATATGATCCGATAAAAATTGTTGGATCGCTAAAATTTCCGCATCCTGCACCACCGCAGGTTTATGCAACCAATACACAAAATTAACCACGCCAAACGTTTTTCTCACCGTAGCTCCCTGCGTAGCTAAATCAATATTGACAAAAACATAAGAACGAAATAATACCTCTTCCACAATCTTTTTACGATCCGACCACTGTTTTTTGCGTTTCGTTACGGGGCAATAACTCTCAATCCCCACTTCTTCCAATCTCAAAGAAACCTTTATCTCCATCCGAGATTTTGTATATACCGCGTACCAAGCCATCGATTCTTAATTTATAACCTTGCGTCTACCAAAGTTCTATCCAATACTGATTTAATGTCAAAAATAATTCCGTTTTCGGCCTTCAAACTTGCATAGGGCAAATTTAAAAACTCTTGGTGCGCCACCGTCAACACAATCGCATCATATTGGGCCTCCAAATCAGTAACCAAATCAATTCCATGCTCTTTTTTCACTTCGGCTTTATTGGCCCACGGATCATATACATCCACTTCCATGCCAAAATCGCTCAACTCGCGATAAATATCAACTACCCGCGAATTCCGAATATCGGGACAGTTTTCTTTAAAGGTAATGCCCAACATCAAGGTCTTCGCGCCACCAATTTTTTTTCCTTTTTGGATTAACAATTTGACTAATTTATTCGCCACAAACAGCCCCATGTTGTCATTAACCCTCCGACCCGATAAAATAACCTGCGGATAATAGCCCAAACTTTCCGATTTGTGTAATAAATAATAGGGGTCAACGCCTATGCAATGTCCGCCCACCAAACCCGGTTTAAAATTTAAAAAATTCCATTTGGTCCCCGCCGCCTCTAAAACTTCAGATGTATCAATTCCCATGCGATCAAATATCAAGGCTAATTCATTCACAAAGGAAATATTGACATCGCGCTGCGCATTTTCAATCGCCTTGCTCGCTTCAGCTACTTTAATGGATGAGGCCTTATGGGTTCCTGCGACAATAATCGATCGGTATAATTGGTCCACCCACTCCGCTATCTCAGGCGTAGATCCCGAAGTAACTTTTTTGATTTTCGTTAATGTATTTACCTTGTCGCCCGGATTAATCCGCTCCGGTGAATAGCCACAAAAGAAATCTTCGTTAAATTTTAATCCTGATTGCTTCTCTAACACCGGCACACAATCTTCTTCGGTACAACCTGGGTAGACCGTTGATTCGTAAATGACCACATCGCCTTTTTTAAGTACCTTTCCTATCATTTCTGATGCCTTTAACAAAGGTCCTAGGTCGGGTTTTTTGAAATGGTCGATGGGCGTGGGAACGGTCACAATGAACGTATTGCAAGCCGCTAAATCGGTTAATTCAGATGAAAATTTTAATTGATCCGAAGCCTTTAATTGGGCATCGCTCACCTCTTGCGTACGGTCATATCCCCGATTTAATTCGGAAATACGTGTTGCGTCAATGTCAAAACCTAGCGTAGGATATTGTTTTCCAAATTCCACTGCCAACGGAAAGCCCACGTAGCCCAAACCTATAATCGCAATGGATGGATTCATTTCTATTTTGTAAATAATTTGACGTCCGAAGCCATCATGTCTTTCACTAAGGCTGGTAGGTCATATTGTAGGGTCCAACCTAATTGCGTTTTCGCTTTTGTTGGATCGCCGATCAACAATTCTACTTCTGTAGGGCGGAAATAACGCGGGTCAACGGCCACCACTTCTTTGCCAATGGCCACTTGATATAGCGGGTTATTGCATTTTGTTACCTTGGCGATTTCATTTACCCCTTCTCCGGTAAATTGAACCTCTATTCCCACTTCTGCAAATGCCATTTTGATAAAGTCGCGAACCGTGGTCGTAATGCCCGTGGCAATCACAAAGTCCTCTGGTTTCTCTTGCTGCAAAATTAACCACATCGCCACCACGTAATCTTTGGCATGTCCCCAATCGCGCTTAGCATCTAAATTACCTAAGTAAATTTTATCTTGTTGGCCCAACGCAATCTGAGAAACCCCTCGCGTAATTTTACGCGTCACAAAAGTCTCCCCACGCAGTGGCGATTCATGATTAAATAGTATTCCATTCACCGCAAACATATCATAGGCCTCTCGGTAATTGACCGTAATCCAATAGCCATACATTTTGGCAACCGCATAGGGAGAACGCGGATAAAAAGGGGTTTTTTCCGACTGGGGAACTTCTTGTACCAAACCATATAATTCAGACGTAGACGCCTGGTAAATCTTTGTCTTTTTCGTTAGGCCCAACAAACGAACGGCCTCTAAAATACGAAGTGTTCCTATGCCATCAACTTGAGCCGTGTATTCTGGCTCGTCAAAAGAAACCTTGACGTGTGACATCGCACCCAAATTATAAATCTCGTCCGGCTGAACATCTTGAATAATGCGAATGATGTTCGTGGAATCACTTAAGTCCCCGTAATGCAAGTGAAAATTCGACGAATCCACGTGGGGATCTTCGTAAATATGATCGATTCGACTTGTGTTGATCAAAGAGCTTCTCCGCTTAATCCCGTGAACCACATACCCTTTGGATAATAATAATTCAGCTAAATATGCACCGTCCTGCCCTGTAATACCCGTAACAAGTGCTATTTTTTGTTTTTTAGACATATAAAATCAATTTTAAGCGGCTACTCTAATCGACCACCACTAGTTATAAGGGGCAAAATTACAAAAAATCAGGAGAGCGACACAATCAAATTTATTTATTGGCCATCCTTCGTGTCGATTTTACTTATACAAATCTAAAATGGCGGCTTCATGCTTCGCATAAATTTGCTTCCGCTTTAATTTTAACGTGGGCGTAATCTCCCCGTCTGAAATGGTAAACAAGCGCGGCAATAAAACAAATTTCTTTACTTGCTCATATTTAGCCACAGACGCCATCGTCATCAAAACCTCTTCTTCCAATTTGGCAATGACTTTTTTGTTGGCAATCATTTCTTCCGGCGAATTTGCATTAATTTCTTGTTGCTTGCACCAAACACCCAAGGCCGTAAATTCTGGAATAATCAACGCCGATGGGAATTTTTGTCCTTCGCCAGTCACCATGCATTGTTCGATAAAGGATGATTCCTTTAATTTATTTTCGACCAACTGCGGAGCCACATATTTACCGCCCGATGTCTTGAAAATTTCTTTCTTGCGATCCGTTATTTTCAAATATTTACCGTCCACAAAAATACCGATGTCTCCCGTATGGAACCAACCATCCTTGTCGATCGCCTCGGCTGTTGCCTCCGGATTTTTATAATACCCTGGCATGATCGAGTCGCCCTTGGCTAAAATCTCTCCGTCCTCGGCAATTTTCACTTCCACACAATCTAAAACTGAACCTACGCAACCCACTTGAAAATCGGGTGGATCTACCTTAGAAATTGAAATGATAGGCGATGTTTCTGTTAAGCCATATCCCTCCGAAACGGGTATTCCCGCAGCCCAAAACACCCGAGACAAACGCGGCTGTAAAGCGGCAGATCCCGAAGCAATTAACCTCACTCGGCCCCCAAGAGCCTCTTTCCACTTACTAAAAATCAATTTTCGATAAAGTCCAAGCTTGAGAGAATCGATTAAACCCAATTTTTTCATTGGGTCATAGCTTAAGCCAAACTCAATCGCTCCAAAAAACAAGGTTCTTTTGATCCCCGTAAGCTCATTGCCCTTCGCCATGATTTTATCATAAATCTTTTCTAATAATCGGGGCACCGACGTAAACATCGTCGGCTGAACTTCCCTGATATTATCGGCAATGGTTTCCATGCTCTCGGCATAGTAGGTTGAAACGCGATAAAACAAATAAACGTAAATCGTCGTGCGCTCATAAATGTGACACAAAGGCAAAAAGCTTAGGGTTCTGTCGCCATCCATTAAGCCAAAATAATTTCCTCGGTCTGTGGATTTTATGTTGCTGACAATATTGTGATGCGTCAACATAACCCCCTTCGGGCGCCCGGTTGTTCCTGATGTATAAATTAAAGTCAACAAATCTTCCGGCTTCACCGCATCCATCAACTTTTGTAAAGCGGCTGCATCTTTTCCCTCGCCCTTTTCTTTTACGGTAGACCAAGATTTCGCGTCTTCTACAGGATCAAACGTAAAAATTTCCTTTACGCTTTTATTTTTCTTAGAGGCCTCTTTTGCTTTAAAATACAGATCTTCACCCTCAACAAACACAAATTTTACTTCGGCGTTTTCAAAGATAAATTCATAATCTTCAACCGTGATCGTCGGATAAATGGGTACCGTTACGCCCCCGATTATTTGTGTGGCAAAATCAACAAAATTCCAATGTGGTCTATTTCCCGAAATAATCGCGACTTTTTCTCCGGGTTTTAATCCCAGTTCCAACAAGCCCAAGGCTATCGTTTGAATGTTTTCAAGTGTTTCCGCGCTGGAGTATTTTCTCCACTCTCCATCTCGCTTTTGACAAAATAAATCGGAAATTTGATGGGTCTCCAGGGGTTTTAACAAATCGAAAACCCTCGTTAAGCTATGGTTTGTTGACATATTTAAATAGATTATGTATCAAAGTTAATGGTTTGGTTCGAACCAAAATAGTACTATTAAATTATTTTTTTGCATTGTTTAACAGCGCCCTTACATCGCTTAGATGCAAACTACTTGGATATTGTTTGATAAATAAAAGAAATGGCTCACTATCGGCCGGGTCGGCCAACGTTAAATAATAAAACAAGGCGTCGTCACCATAAATATCCTCTGGAAACTTTTTAAATATTTCCCAATAGATTTCTTTGGCAATTGTATTCTCCCCCTTTTGTCGCGCTCGGGTTGCTTTAAGGTATAAAATATCATCTTGTAGGCTTTCCTGTTTGTTCTGATTTGTCAAAAGAACTAACAAAGAATCCCCTTCCTCCCATCTTTTTTGATCATACATAAATCGGATGTTGGCAAAATTTTTCAAGCCCACCTCCAAAGAATCTATGCCCGTATTATCCTCAATGAGTAGGCTTAATTCCAGCGCATCGTTGGCAATTTCTCTTTGTGTCCCCTGCTTTAAAATATCGGCAAGCTCTTTGGCTAATTCAAAATCACCCGTATAAAAATACAATTTAGCCGTTTTGATTTTTGCTTCATAAGCCAGCGGGGAATCCTTTACCTGTTTTTCAACTTGGGCATATTGAATTAATGCATCGTACTTTTTTCCTTCATACGTTAAAATGTCTCCAAGCTCGAGTTTCATTTGCGCTTGTAATTCGAGATCACTTTGCGTCAACAAAATTCCCTTGTTTAAAACTAAAACCGCGGAATCTAATTGCTTAAGTTGATAGGCATACAGCTTCGCCTCCTGCCAATATGAACTCATTGAGATTGCATTATCTCCTCGCTCATTTCTTAATTTTTGATAAGCACTAATTAAACTCCTGACTTCGGCTATTTCGGGTTTTTCCTTTCTCAATACAACTTGCTCTCGGGCGGCAATGGACATTTGTTGCCAACGAGGCCTTTGGTTAGAATTCGGATAACTCTTGATCAAATAATCAAATATTTGACTGGCCAAGGACCATTGCTGACTTTGAAAAATGTAGGAAGCAAATTCTATCACGCGTTTCCCTTGCTCTTTTTTAAAGCGCATATCCAAAGCCCTTCGCTGATACCAAGCCTTTTCCCAATCCCCATTATACATATAAGTACTCACCAATAACTCAATTAAATCAGGGTTGTCCGGAAATTGTTGGATTTTTTGAATGAATAAACGCTCGATTTCTAAAAAAGGGATTTGTTCTTCATATAATCGATAAGCAAATTGCTGTGCTAGAGATAGGTCCCCAGTTTTTAATAAGTTATCCACATTCTTTCCACATTCATCAAGCCATATTGATGCTAAATTATCTTCATTAAATAAATTATACGCATAATTTGTAAATAAATCACCACTAATTACGTGATTACTTACAAATTCATCCAATAGCTTATTTCGCTTTTTTTCATTTTTAATTAATTGAATGGATTTGAATTCAGATTTGAACTTTTGATTGGAAGTAGAATCTTGAACAACCAAATGATTATCTAGGCCAAAGACTTGGTTTAAAATCAGACAGAAAAAGAAACACTTTATCCACATAGTATAATTAAAAGAAATAAATTTTTAAATATATCTTTTTTGTTCTTCATTATTGATGTCTGTGGATAAGTGGATAAGTCTAAAATAGCTTTTCAACTAGCAGATAATTAAACACTTATATTTTGCAATACCATTATTGATAAGTGGATAAGTTTTTATTTTGTTGTGGATAAGTAATTAGTTATCCACATGCACTTGGCCAAATTTTATTTATACACAATGGGCCTTTAGCTTTGTGGATAACATGTGTACAATTTGGGCACTTATCCACACTAGTTTTGGGTACTTATCAACAAATCAGTTATTTGAAAATTGGCTTTTAGTTTAACTTTTCCTTCTAAGTAAAACACGCTTTCTGGCTTTGTTTTTTGTATATAATTGCCAATATCTTTATAGCCGTTTTTATTTTTATCTTCGATGGCTCTAATGATATAGATGCCTGGTTCCACATGCAGAAAATTAAATTTTTGGCTTGTATTCTGTTCATATAAGACTTGCATGTTCGAAGCATTAAGAAGCTGTACAATATAGGCATTGGGCCTTTCTCCGACACGACCCTCTATGCTTCCATATTCCTCCAAATCTTGAAATTGAAATGCTTGTTTTTGTAGGTCACTGGAATCGTTTTCGGCACTGACAAATGCGCCCTTTTCTAAGTTGAGCAAGAACTTCTCCCTGTACGGCAAAAATGATCGCTTGATGGTTAATTGATTCGAATATTTGTTCCACAGGTATGCTTCATCGGGCAGCGTGATCGTTTCGTTCTCCTCCGTTTTAAATTGGACACGTTTGCTGTCCCAGGAAACAACGGGCTTGGGAAAGCTAAGAACCAACGAATCTTCGGGAGAAACATATTTACCCTGAGCGGGCAAATAGCTTACCTGCAAAGGTGTTTGTGTGGTTTTTTCTTTTTTAAGTAATTCCCGAAACTTTACCTTTAAGGGTATTTTATAAGGCCTATTTAACGAATCGATCAGGTTGGCAGTCAAAAACAGGGTGTCTTTTGGATCTTGGTTTTTGACATATATGCGGATGTTTTTATTTCCTTCTATCTGATAAATCAGGTCTTTTTTGTTTTCTAATTCTAATTCTTTAATCCCTCGACTCATTTCATACAAAACCGTTTTTGCGGTACTTGTTGTTTTGGTGATTTTTAATGGATCAAGGTTTTGAAGCGAAATTGAAAAGTTTTTGACTTCGTTTTTATTTAAGGTCAAAAATGGCTCAGTCATAAAATCGACGGGCTCTTTATTTGAGTTATATAACAAGTTGTTGTTTCCGTCTATAAATGCTGCCATGTAATATTTGCCTTGCGCCAAATTTTCTAATGTGTAAATACCCGATGTGTCCGTTTTGGTGAAATAATAGGGCTTTGCCTTGTCAATTCTTAGGGTGTCATTATAGGGATATAATCCCACCAACACATTTTCAAAAGCTTTATTTTGGTCGATCGATTTAATTTTTCCGGTAATGCTTAATGAATCAATCGTGTTCGATGTACTAAATACGAGTTTGATATTCTTGCCAACATTTCTTTCTGACATATCCTCGATCGAATTTCTAAAATTGAAGGTATATGTTGTTTGGTCTTTCAGGGCGCTATCCAATAAGATGCTTAATCCATTCGGCCTTATGCGAGTTTGATACGTTCCAATATTTGGGGTAATCAGTAATTCTTGATTTAGATTTCGAACATTGATGTACTCATTAAAGGTTAATTCTAATTTTTTCCCCTTGTAATTTTTGCTTTTATTGAGCGGAATGGAGGCGACTATTTTAGGGGCTAGCGTATCTTTTTTGCCGCCCGGAGGACTAGCCATTTGGGCACAACTTTGAATGATTAATAAAGCCGCGATGAATAAAAAGAAAAGGAGAACAACCTGTTTGCTTCGAAGATCAGACATGCTCAAAAATATATAAATTACTTGAATAATTTCCCTTCCCGAAATATGCATTTATGTTAGACCACAAGCCAATCATAAATGAGGGGATCAATTTCTTCTTGCCCGTTTTATATTCATGACTTAGCAATGAAATATAAAAACTGTCGAAAATCTGACCCCTTTTTGATTTTAATTTGAAGCCATGTTTTTTAGCCAAGGATTCTATCGTGCTTGGGTCGAAATGGTAGATATGTCTGGGTACATCATAAGCGGCCCAATGCTCTTTAAAATACTGCGCATCAAAACTTTTAGAATTAGGCAAGGCCAAAATTAAGACCCCCTCTTTTGAAATCCGAGATTTGAAAAATGTGAAATATTCGTCAAGCTCGTATACGTGTTCCAATACGTGCCAAAGTGAAATCAATCTAAATTTTTCTTCTTTGGGAATCTCTTTAATCGATGGATAAATGTCGATGCCCAAGATAGATTCTGCTCGCGCGGCTGTTGCAGGGTCCAACTCCATTCCGCTAATCTTCCATCCGGCTTTTTGGCACGCATGGAGAAAATGCCCATTTCCGCAACCAATATCTAAAAGTTCAAGATTGCCCGTTTTCTCTTTTTCGATCCAGCCCGTTTTTTGTTTTAATGTAAAATTTCTGACGAGATGGTAGAGTTTATTGATGATTCCTTCTTGGGTGTCGCTATGTGAAATGTAATTGTCCGACTTATAATATGGACCAGCCTCGGCGGCTGTTGGCCTAGGGTTTGTAAACAATAATTCGCAAGCACCACAACGAGTGATCTCGAAATTTTCCTTAGAAACGGTATAATCTTTAGCCGTTATAAATGGCAACAATTTTGTTTTTCCGCAGGCAGGGCAGGCGCTTAGTTTTTCCATGATTATCGACCCATAAACAAAAGTAAAATGGAAACATCAGACGCCGAAACTCCGGAAATCCTACTTGCTTGGCCAATGTTTTCAGGCCTAATGGCTTTTAGTTTTATCCTTGATTCTGTAGATAAGGTTTTGATTTTATCATAATCAAAGCTTAGTGGAATCGCTAAGTCTTCCATGGTTTTCATTTTGTCCACCATGAGTCTTTCTTTTTCTATATAGCTCTCGTATTTAACAATGATTTCTACTTGTTCTAGCTCTTCATTGCTATACCCATTTTTTATTTCTTTAAAATGTTCGTTGGTAAGTAATGCCTCAAAACTTAAATCAGATCGCCTTAATAAATTGACCAAAGGAGTTCCTTCTCGGATAGGCGAACTTTGATTATTTTCTAGCCAATCGTTTATATTTTCAGGTCGAATTTTGATCGTTTTAATTTCATTCATGAGAGCAGCCACATTCGATTTTTTCTGAATAAATCGATCCATTCTTTTTTGGGTGGCCAGGCCTAGGTTAAACCCTTTGTCGGTCAACCGCTCATCCGCATTGTCTTGTCTGAGCAAGGTTCTAAACTCCGCCCGCGACGTAAACATACGGTAGGGCTCATCTGTTCCTTTGTTGATTAAGTCGTCAATCAAAACCCCAATGTAAGCATCTGATCTCGACAAGGTAAAAGGATCCAATTGATGTGTTTTTTGATGCGCATTAATTCCCGCCATGAGTCCTTGGCAAGCCGCCTCTTCATATCCCGTTGTCCCATTTATTTGGCCCGCGAAAAACAGGCCTGAAATTCGTTTTGTTTCAAGCGTCGACTTTAATTGGGTCGGCGGAAAGTAGTCATATTCAATCGCATATCCAGGCCTAAACATTTTGGCTTTTTCAAATCCAGGAATTAATCGAATCGCCTCAAATTGTATTTCTTCCGGGAGTGAAGTTGAAAAGCCATTGACATAAATTTCAACTGTTCTCCAACCCTCCGGCTCCACAAATATTTGATGGCTGTCTTTATCCGCAAATCGATTTATTTTATCTTCAACAGATGGACAATATCGTGGCCCTAATCCCTTGATTCTTCCTGCAAACATGGGGGATTTGTCAAAGCCTTTTCTTAATGCTTCGTGAACTTTTAAATTCGTATGCGTGATCCAGCAAGAGCGCTGTTCCTTAATATGAGTCTCGCTCAAATATGAAAAAGAACTTGGATTTTCATCTCCCTTTTGCTCTTCCATCGCAGCATAATCTAAGCTCCTTCCGTCTACCCTTGGTGGCGTGCCAGTCTTCATTCTACCCGACTCAAAACCCAAGGTTATCAATTGTTCCGTTAGCCCTATTGCCATCGGCTCAGCCATCCTCCCCCCTCCAAAATTCTTTTCCCCTATATGAATCAGGCCGTTCAAAAAAGTCCCATTCGTTAGCACGACACTTGGCGCATAATAGCTCATGCCCATGCGTGTTTGTACTCCCTTGACTTCACCATTTTCTATGATAAGTTCTTGGACCGAGTCTTGCCAAAAATCAACATTCTTATTTTCTTCTAACGCCCAACGCCACTCCTCCGCAAATCTCATTCTGTCTGACTGACACCTGGGTGACCACATCGCTGGACCCTTTGATCGATTCAGCATTCTAAATTGAATCATGGTTTTGTCGGAGATAATTCCAGACATTCCACCCAGCGCATCGATTTCTCGCACAATCTGCCCTTTGGCCACTCCGCCCATGGCCGGGTTGCAAGACATTTGTGCAATGGTTTGCATGTTCATCGTAATGAGCAAAACGCGCGAACCCATTTGTGCTGCTGCGTGTGCCGCCTCACAACCTGCGTGTCCCGCTCCTACTACTATGACATCGTATGTATTTTGCATGCAAATTTAATTGGGTGTTTCACGTGAAACACGTAATGTATTTATATGTTTTTAAGGTGTTCGTTTTCCTTATTTCTCATCAACTCTTTTTGGGCCTTATCTTTGTCTTTATATCCGGCAAGGTGTAATAAACCATGCACCATTACTCGTTTTAATTCTGAGTCTTCGGTGTCAAATTTTATCGCATTTTCGCGCACCCTTTCAATGGAAATAAATATATCTCCTTCGATCATTTTTGGGTCTTCTGAATTGTCAAAGGTGACAATGTCTGTTAATGTGTCGTGGCCTAAATATTTCTGATTGATGTCCAACAAATAAGCATCCGAACAAAATATATAATTCAACTCTCCTATGGCAAAGCCTTCTGCCTTGGCCGCAGCTTTCAGCCAAGCCTTGTGCTTTAGCTTTTCCTTTAACCCAAATGTTATGCCTTCTGTCAGGAATGTGATCATATTTAATTTTAAACTACGAATTTACGAAAAAGCATCTTCGAAATGCTCAATTTTGATAGCTTGGGGGTAAAAATTAACCGAAATCGCATCAAAACGGATCTCTTTGTGCCAATTTTTTTCTTGTTGATAGTCATTTGCCGCTTGAAATAGCATGTGTTTTTTATGTTCGCCAATGCGATCTTCTGGATTTCCGTGAAATGTTTTTTGTAAAGACTTTACTTCAACAAAAACGAGGAAGGGTCCTATTTGTGCAATAATATCTACTTCTGCCCTGCCCGATCTATAATTTTTATCAAGTATTTGATATCCTATATTAGCTAAATATCGAGCCGCAAGCGTTTCGGCTTGTTGGCCCTGCTTTAAATGTTTCGCCATTCTTGTATATTTGTTTTAGCCAAAGTACGCGCTTTGTTTTTATGATTAGAAGTGTTGAATCCTATATGTACAATCAGAATAAAAAAGTCCAAGTTGTTGATCTAAATCTTGCTCCCTACCAAGAAGCGTGGGATATGCAAGAAAGACTTATGTCGGACATATCAGCAATCAAATTGGCCAATCGGAATGTAGCTCAGTCGGATCAAGCATTAACCCCTAATTACCTTTTGTTTTGCCAGCACCCTCATGTGTATACATTAGGCAAGAGCGGTGACGCTTCGCACCTTTTGATGCAAGAAGAGTTTTTGCATACGATCAACGCAAGCTTTTTCAAAACTAATCGCGGAGGAGATATTACGTATCACGGACCAGGCCAGCTCGTTGGCTATCCCATTTTTGACCTAGAGAATTTTTATACCGATATCCACTTATATTTAAGAATGTTGGAAGAAGCCATTATTCTTACGTGCCAGGACTATGGCTTGTTGGCCGGAAGAATCAATGGATTAACTGGAGTTTGGATTAATCATGAATCAGACCAAGCAAGAAAAATCTGCGCTTTTGGAGTGAAAGCATCCCGCTGGATCAGCATGCATGGCTTTGCATTTAATATCAAGCCCGACTTATCCTATTTTTCTCACATCGTGCCCTGCGGAATATCAGAAAAAGGGGTGACGTCTTTAAGCCACGAATTAGGCGTTGATGTCAATGAATTTGAGGTAAAAGAACTCGTGTTGGGTCACCTTAGTGCATTGTTTGGATTTGAAATTATTCGCGTTCCAAGTGAAACACTATCTATATAAATTAACGAACCCGTTCCTCGCGAAACAAAAATGGAGACAATAAAAAACTTTAAGAATACATTATTTATTGACATCGAAACAGTAAGTGGATCCGAGAATTTTTCCTCAATTTCAGATCGAATGAAAGATTTTTGGGTAAAAAAAGCGAAGAATTTGGCAAATCCGGCCAATATTTCTTTCGAGGAAATGTATTTTGAGCGGGCGGCTTTGTATGCTGAGTTTGGTAAAATTATTGTCGTGGGAATGGGATTTTTGTTTGTCAATAAACAAGGGGAGTTGTCATTGAAAGTTAAGACCATTGCCAATGCAGACGAAAAAGAGTTGCTAGTAGAGTTCATTGACTTTATTAATAAGACATATAAATCTAGGGAGCTGACACTAGTGGCTCATAATGGAAAAGAATTTGATTTCCCTTATTTGTGCAGGAGAATGCTTACGAATCGGCTTGAAATCCCCAAATCATTGCAATTGCAAGGCAAAAAGCCTTGGGAGATTATACATCAAGATACGATGGAAATGTGGAAGTTTGGTGATCGGAGATCTTATAGTTCATTGGAATTGTTGGCCGAATTAATGGGAATAGAGGGCGCAAAAATAGACCTATCGGGGGACCGCGTAAACAACGTTTTTTATAAGGAAAAGGATTTAGATCGAATAGCGGCTTATTGCGGGGACGATGTAATCATTGTGGCCCAACTATACCTAAGGTTTCATTTCTTACGTATTGTTGAGCCACAGAATATAGAAAAGCTATAATTCCTATAGTATTTTAGCCGGATTTCCGAAGACGCGCTTGCCAGCAAGCACATTTTCTATCACAACGCTCCCTGCTCCTACGGTTGATCCTTTGCCGACGGTCAAGCTTCCCACGATCGTTGAGCCGATACCTACAAATACATTTTTATCAATTTTGGCTCCTTTGCCGATAGTGGTTCCGGCGCCAATTTGAGAGAACTCTTCGATGATTACACCCGTTTCAAGCGTTACACCTGGGCCAATGATTACATTGTCGGATATTTTAGTTTCTGGTGATATGATGGAACCTGCTCCAATATAAATGCCATAGGACAAACTCTTAACATTGGCGATTAACGCATTCGGGTGAATGGCATTGACCGGTTTTGTTTTTCTATCTTCTTCGATGGTCTCAATCATCTTCTTTCTTTCTATAGGGTTTTCTAGGGCGACAAATACACCACAGGTTTTGCCAATTAAATCCCAATAGGTGTTTTCTTCCGTGTTCCCCAATACTGGAATTTCTCCTATTTCTGTACCTTGTTTTTTGGGATCATCGTCTAAAAAACCATAGATAATTACGTTGTTGATTTGTAATATGTGAGCTACTTCTATGGCAAATGGATTTACGCCAATAATAATTACGGGTAATGAAGTCATTTGGATTGGTTTATTTTATTTGTGTAATCGGTTAAATTAAAAGCAATTTGATTATTAAA
>Ga0214919_10001974_pt1 | contig 32840 bp, 30 predicted proteins | sample LL1503_MetaG_FD_177994 | JGI IMG/M metagenome (GOLD analysis project Ga0214919, IMG submission 177994) | Freshwater microbial communities from Lake Lanier, Atlanta, Georgia, United States - LL-1503 | ecosystem: Environmental > Aquatic > Freshwater > Lake | place: USA: Georgia | collected... | reverse complement strand
GCTTGAGATTGGTGGCCAGCGCATTGACAAGCACTACGGTGTGTGGCTCCACATTTGGAATGAGCTTGTGCAGGAGGCCGGCAAGCAGGCTGGATATGCCAAGATGGTTGGTAACGTCCCAGTACTAACTAACTTACTTGTACAGGGTGGTGAGTCTTGCGACAATGACTGCGCTGGTGGTGAGCCCAACACCAGCAACGAGGTTGTCAACTGCTCCCCTGACTACACTCTATACATTCCTCTCCAGTTCTGGTTTTGCCGCAACCCTGGCCTTGCGCTCCCATTAATCGCCCTTCAATACCACGAGGTCCGCATTAATCTCGAGTTTAATGACATTCGCAACTTATGCTGGGACATAACACCCCAGCTCAGCGACTTACACACTGTCCGCAACCGTGTCGCCAACTCAAATCTCCAGGCCGCCTCCCTTTATGTAGACTACATCTACCTTGACACTGATGAGCGCCGCAAGTTTGCCCAGGTCTCCCACGAGTACCTCATTGAGACTCTCCAGTTCACCGGTGCGGAGTCTATTACCTCCAGCAGCAACAAGCTCAAGCTCAACTTTAACCACCCTTGCAAGGAGCTCATCTGGGTTGTCCAGCGCGACTCTTTTGTATCTTGCGATGACTCTGTTGTAAATGGCTGGAAGGGTGCCCAGCCTTTCAACTTCTCTGACTGGTGGGACAGATCCGTGCTCGAGTCTGGCTACTCTGTTACCCGCGTTGAGGGCATGGCTGGCAAGAATCCCGTTGTAACTGCTCTCCTTCAGCTCAACGGCCACGATCGTTTCCAGGTACGCGAGGGTCGCTATTTCAACGAGGTCCAGCCTTACCAGCACCACACCAACATCCCTGCGACTGGTATCAATGTGTACTCCTTTGCGCTCCAGCCTGAGACACACCAGCCTACTGGCACGTGCAATTTATCCCGTATTGATAACACCACACTCCTCCTCACGGTGTCTAACAATGCGGTCGGTACCACCACAAGCTCACAGGTGTATGTGTTTGCGACCAACTACAATGTCCTCCGCGTAATGAGCGGAATGGGTGGTTTAGCGTACAGCAATTAAGGAAGTGGATACATACTTATTTATCATATTTGTATAATATTTTAAAAATAATTAAAAGAAAAATAGTTAAAAATAAATAAAATTGGATTTATAAATCCAAGTATTATTTATAAAAAATTGATTAATATATAAAATATATTATATAAATAATAATGACAAATGAAAATGGTTGTATATTTTGATTACTAATACTATTAAATAATAAAAAATATGTTGGACAACATAATAGAGATACATTTGATTCACAATGGAGGGCACATAAACAACGTGCCAAAGATATAAAATATAAAGAACCTCTTTATGGAGCAATGAGAAAATATGGAATTGAAAATTTTATTATAGAGATATTATGTGTTATCCCAAATATAAAAATTGTTCTTAATAAATATGAAGAATATTTTGGCGATTTAATAGACCCTTATATTTGGAATAGAAATGGATATAATGCTGTAAAATGTGGGGGCGGCGGAAGTTGTTATGAAATAACAGATGAGCATAGAAAGAACTTAAGTAATAGCCATAAAGGAAAAGTTCGTTCAAAAGAATCTTTAGAAAAATCATCAGAATCTTTAAAAGAATCTCATAAAGATAAAGAATTATGGGAACCTGTATATAAATCAATTTCAAACACTTTAAAAGGAAGATCTAATGCTGAATGGGGTTCTCATACATTTGAGGCAAATGCAAAAATATCTGCTAGTTTAAAAGATAAACCAAAATCACAAGAACATAATGAAAATGTTATGTCAAGCGCTTATCATACTAAACCTGGAGAATCTGGTGAAAGATATATTTTAAAAAATGAATATGGATTTTATTTAAGAATTAATAATAAAAAATATGGTAAAATTGGAAAACAATTTAAAACAATTGAAGGAGCAATAAGTGCTCGTAATACTTTTACAAAACAGTAAAATCAGATTGTTTAGAAGAATTTAAAAAGAAAACTCTTGAAAGTACAAAACGGTCTACAAAAGAATTATTTGAAAAAGTAAAAATTTCAAAACTTGAAGATGTTGAAAATGATTTGAAGAAATTCGTAGCAATTATTCATTATTTACGATTAAAAAAACAACCAAATATAGAATGAAAAAACTTTACTATCTACGGAAACCAAGTTCATTATCTCCAATTAAAAAATTAATTAAAGATTCTAACGAGAATTATGATGATATTGTTGTAATTTTTGATTATGATCAAACATTAACACAAAAAGATGGCGTAAAAGGAAGTGCACGTGGAGGTGAAAAAAGTATTCGTTTTTTAAATTGGTTAAATGATAATAATATTAAATGGTATGTAAATACGGCAAGAGGTTCTGGTAGTGTAGCAGCAATTGCTACTAGTATGAAAAACTTTAAAATACCATTTAGTCCAATACTGATTGATCCAACTCAAACAGAGTGTTTATCTCCAAAACCTGGTCTAGGTTTTATTGGAATACAAACAAAACATGATGGTGTTGAAATTGGATTGTGTAATAATATTATTTCAGCAGGATATGATAAAGATATATCAACTGATTATATATTGTCAAAATTAAAAAATAAACCAAAACTTTTAATATTTGTAGATGATAATTCAACAAATATTTTAAATTTATATAGATATTTTCATAATAAACCAAGTATAGATTTTTACGGAGTAATTTATGAACCATATAAAGATGCTGAAGAAGATCATGAAGCAACAATGGCAATATTTCATGAAGAAGTAGAATCAATGGAAACAAAAAGAGGGGACCATTTTCCTGAAATTGAACATATTAACGAAGAAAATAATAATTCATCTGGTGGTAGAAGAAAAAAAACACACAAATCAAAGTCGCGTAGCCGTATAGGTAATAAGAAAAAGATATCTCGTAAAAATTAAAAACTTTATTTAATTGAATGATACTCATTTATAAATCCATTTTTTAATGGTATATAATTAGTAAATCCAGATACTTTCTTATTTTGTAATTTTATCTCATTTGCTACGGATATCAGAGATTTATAATTATTAAAATTGTTTAAATCTCTAAAGCCATCCATATCTGGAGCTGGGTTATCAGCTAACCAGTCAACAACTTTTGCAGTAAATTGACTTGAACTATACAATGGAGTATTCATTATTGTATTATATAACATCTCAACATAACTATCATACCATGTAACCCTAGTACGTGGCATTGAAGTATTAGAAACAAAGAAGATCATGCAAAGTATTAAATGTTCTTTTATAATGTCTGAGTTAAGATAAGAAGTATATAGTATATGAACTTGTTCATTAGTAATATTTGCCCCATTTTTATTAAAAAAATTGTGTGCGTTAGAAATATAATACTTAAATGGCCTAGTTCGATCAGTTAAAACATCATTTAATACTGTATTATAATAATCACGGTATGTATTATAATCCATCAATAATGTTTGAGCAATTTCTCTCTTACTAAAAACTGGATCAATATTTAGAAAATCTGTAGGTAAATCACATTTATTACCGGAGCAATCTGTAGGAAGATTTAATCCCGTGTTTTTATGTCTCGATGATCCACAGCCCATATATATTAATATAGATAATAAATTAATATCTTTTTGTATTCTTTTTACGGCTTACCCTCTTATTGCGACGTGTCTTTTTTCTTCCGCCTGCATTCTGGTAAGGACCTTCTATAGTAGGGGGGCGCGGATCTATTATTACACGGCCCTCTGTTACAGGCGTTTCTCCAGGCGTTTTTGGCATTGTAAATTCCTTAGCAAGTAATGGCCCCCCTGTTTGAAACTTAAATCCAGAATATAACATATCTCTTATTTGATCTAATGACGCCATTACATCTAATTTAAATTCATTATCACTAATAGGTGTACCACGCCTTTCTATACTCGGAGCAAATTGAAGAGTTGGCCCGGGTGTGGGTCGTAGGTCAGCGGTTGATACTCCAGGGCGACCAGACATTCTACAATATACTGATAAATAAAATGGTTTAAAGAAATACCTTCTGTCAGCCTATTTGGATGGTCCTTTTCTGCAAAATTGAATCAGCTATAATTATTTTTATTATTAGTAAAATGAATATGTTTCGTTCGTTACTTATTGGATTAAGTATTTTATTGACTAATAGTACATATACGGATACTCCTAGTAGTTCCTATACATCTACATCAAGTAGTTCTCAAAGTGGTTCAGCAAGTCCTTCTAACTCTAGACTAGTAAAGCTTTCACAGACTTCAATTAATGCATCTATGAGTTGGTCATCAATGCCATCTTACTCTTATCCTTATTATAGATCAACACGATCTAAAACATATTCTAGTAGCAGATCACATTCTCGTAGCACATCACGCTCTTGTACAAGATCACGCACAAGAACTATGTCTAAAACAAAGGTATCACGCAGTAATAGTATTACAAAATCAAAGTCTCGTAGCCGTTCACGTAAGGGTCGTAAAGTTTTGTAAAAATTGATTATATTTATAAAATATTTTTGTAATACAAAAATGTTTGATAAACAACTATTAATCCTTCCTATTATATATAAACTTTATGAACAATATTCATCTATGATTTATACATGTATTATAAGAATTATATCTTTTGGTTATCTTATTCCAAAGAGGTTATCAAAAGAAGAAATAAAATCTTTACAAATAACATTCCAACTTGGAACAAATGATTGCATGTTTGATGGACCTATATTTGGTAAATGGTTTGTTGGATGGATTGATGATGATAGATCAAGAAATATTATTTGGTTTGTCGGAACTCCTCCAAATATCGATATTTATAAAAATACAGATATATTTTCAAGTAGTGAACATATAACTAAACATAAGTATATATTAAAACGTTTTATTATTGGAACACCTCCATCAATTAGTAAAACTGGCAACTACGATGATAAAGCATATTGTATACCTGTCCCTGCTTCTAAAAAATGCAGCCCTTATATTTGGCAAAATGATATTATTAAAGAAGTAAGCGAAACAAATAATTCACGAATTGTATTATTAACAGGTCCTCCAGGATGCGGTAAATCAAGTATTGCAGAAATTATTGGATCTAAATATCTTGATAATACTCATGTAAATGTTTATGAGTTCAATCCATTTGGTTCTGATACTTCAAATACGCATTTCAAGATTATGAAAGAAAATATAGATGATAAAGTCAAAGTGATTGTATTTATACTAGATGAAATTGATTGTATGCTTGATAAATTATATTCAATAAATCAAACACCACAACAAAATATTACTGGATCTCATTTTACAATTGGTGGAGGAAAGTGTGAGTGGAATAGACTAATGGACGATTTTGCAAGACCAATTGAAAATCTTCAAATTATTACTATTCTTACAAGTAATAGGAAAAAAGAAGATATAACAAAAAATATATTGAATGGAGATGATTCGTTGTTGAGAAATTATAGAATTCATATATCAAAAGATTTATTCTAAAGATTTAGCGGAATTATAGTATTTGATTTTCTTTTTTTAATTTTTCGTATACAACATTTGTCATATCATTTAGATTTTTTCTATTATTTGGAGAAAAAAAAAGTTTATTTTTTAATTTTAGTAGATTTAATTCTGCTTTACGCCGCGCTTTTACACGCCGTGTAGATTTTACAAAAGGACTATTTATTCTAACTTTCTTACGCGTTTTAGCTTTATTCTTTTGCTGCTGCTCCTGCTGCTTCTGCGTTTCTCTTTGTTTTATTTGTTCTCTTAGTTCTCTTAGTTCTGTTTGTTCTCGTTCAAGTACATTCACATTTTTAGCACCAAAATTATATAAATTAGTTGGAGAATTAGCCATTAATCTAATATGTATTTATAAATAAAAGTTTAATTATCTGCATGCTTTATGTTAAGTGGTTCAAATGTTTGTTTTCTAGGTGAATCTTGCATTGAGTTAGAATAACGAAATCCACCAGAAAGATCCCTTATGTTATTATCTGAATGAGTTTGTTGGTGTTCTCCTAAATATACAATATTGCGCATTGATATAGGTCTTGATTGTTTTTTATTTTTTTTATGGATTACATAATATGAAGCAATAACAATAATTGTCAAAATAATACCAAGACTCACTCCTAAACTAATCATTCCAAAATTATTACCTTGCTCTTCTGTATTTACTGGTGGAGCTGGGCTAATATATGGCATTGCATTAATATTGGCTGTTGGTGTTTGTGTTTGTCTACCTGTACCTGTACCTGTACTTGTAGAAAATATAGAGGGTTCTGAAGTTTGTGTCAATGAACTACCAGATGAAAATGAAGGATTTGCGGTGTAAGAAGAACTATCCGTAGCTGATGTACTTGGTGTATCAGTTTCTAATGGTGTGACTGTAGCACTTGCACTCGATGTTGGAGTTTGTGGTGGTGATGCCGGCATTGATTTTGTATTACTTGGTGTATATGTCTCCATAGATGTAATACTATTTGAAGATGATTCTGTATTTGTTTTTGATGAAGAATCTGAAAAGGTCTGAGAAGCGGATATTGAGGAAGATATACTAGGATTAACTGATATTGAAGAAGTGTCAGTTTGACTAGGTTGTAGTCCAATTGAGATTGTTGCACTTGGCGTTTGTGTATTTGAATTCGACCGTGATGGTGTTCTTGAGGAACGAGGTGTAGCTGAAAGAGATATTATTGATGAAGGTGTTAGTATTGCTGATGAAACAATGCTACGTGTTGGTACGCTTGGTGGCATATCACCATTATACCACCAGCGAATACCAGATGATGCAGAAGTTGAAGATGCATAATTACCTACTACTACCCATACATAACGAGTAGAAACATTAAGACGTACTTGACTTGCCATGCTATCACTTGGGCAAATACTACTTCCAGCATCATCATTTGCTGATAAACAACGAAAATTAGCAGTAGTGCTTGGACAACCAGTACCTACATATAAAACAGTATCACCAATTGCAGTAAGACATGTATCAACTGTTAATAGCCCTGTTAAAAGAGTATTTGCTCCCAAATCAATCATAAACGCAAGTTTCGCTCCAGAAGAAGTTCCAGAACCAGAAGCACATGTTGGTGATATACCACCTAATATAGATGTACTGCCTGCTGAAGAAATAATATACGATTGTGTTACACCCGAAGTTCCTGCGTGAGCTGTATAAGGAATACTACATACTGAGGAAGGTGTTAATGAAGAAGACATTGTAGGATTTGTATTCATTTCATTTAAGCGTAAAGAAATAACATAATTTACAGATGTGCGTGTTGCTACAATGACGCTCTTAAACATAACAGAGCCAGACCCTGATTGAGGAGAATACCATGTAAATTGAGCACTATATTTATCATTAGCGCTTGTATGAGTTAAACCATTTGCGCATTGTGTCATATGCCGGACACCATTATCTATAAAACTTGTTGTAAGATTTCCTGCACCATATGATGCTGCAGAAATCGCAGCAAAATTTCCGTTAATATTACCACGCCCGACATTAAATACAAATCCACGAAATGATGCTAAACTATTTGTAGAACTAAGAATTACACTGTATTGTGTATTTGGCATATAAAAATTTAGATTAGCTAAATTATTATTAAGTACAACAATACCATATGGAACCGCTGCTACAGTTCCACCTGTTGAAATACAAGTATTTGGATTACATCCTCTTGCCCAAGTCCCATGCCCTGGTACCGATTCACATGTATCAATTCCATTTGGAAGACCATATACTCTTGAAAAGGCAATGCCTAAAAGTGTAAATAGCGAGACTAATCCCATATTATATTATATATAGTGGTTTTTGTTTAGACAGTTAAATCAAATATTTTTTTCTAGTATAATTAAAGAATGATTTTAGCAAGTGGTACAATTTCTTTAGTTATTCAGTTTATTGTTGGTGTTATTGATTATTGGGCAATAAATATAGATATAAATGCAAAAGACGAATTTTTAAAAGATTTAATAAAAGTTGAACTTTTTGTTCAGTGCATTGAATTTATATTTTATGTTTGGTTAATTTTCTTCTCTAGTAAAGTATCTCAAAATATCACCCCATATCGTTATTTAGACTGGTCAATTTCAACACCTTTGATGTTGATTACATTGGCTGGATATTTACAACATAATGGAGATAAATCAACTAGATTAGGTGATTTTTTATCAAATAACACAGGTTCAATAATAAAAATAGTCTTTTTAAATGCACTAATGTTATTAGCAGGCCTTTGCGGTGAATTTGGCTTCTTATCAATCTATTTATCTACTGCATTAGGTTTTATTCCATTCATTTTAAATTTCAAGCATATTAAAGATACATTTTTGCCATCGCCTGAAGATAAATTTAAGAATGCTGTATTTTATTGGTTTTTATTTTTCTGGTCTCTATATGGAGTATTTGCGCTTATGAATTATACAATTAAAAATACTGGATACAACATATTAGATATTTTTTCTAAAAATTTCTTTGGACTCTTTTTGGCATATGTCATATGGTCAAAATCAAAAATAGAAGAAAATAAAAATATCTTATAAATAAGTATTTAACCAATTTCTTTCTTCATTTGATAAATGAACTCTGTTTTTATTAAAATCTTTTAAACTTTCTAAATATTGAACATACATTTGCATTCTATCTCTTATTTGTGTAGATGTAAGTTCTTTACCGAAATATGCATTTCTAATAATATTTTTTTCTTCATTTGTCAAAGTACTAAAATCATTGTATACATGTCCCTTTTTATGGGATTTACGAAGAGCAATATTTATATTATTCATGGGGATGTTATGAAATGTTTTTAAATTATTACGAAATGAGACACCTTTTTTAGCCCTAGCTTTTTTATGTGTCATTTTATACTTGCTAGCATGATTTACATTTGATTCATTATTGCTAAATCTTTCCATATTACTTAGTATATAGATATTTTTTGATATTATTTTACAATATCAAAAAATATCCCTGGTGGGGATCGAACCCACGGTCTTCCGCTTAGAAGGCGGACGCGATATCCACTTCGCTACAAGGACCCTAATATATTAATTAAAGTATCTTTTAAGTATTATTTCTTCATTAATTTCATAGTGTGGTTGTAGGCTGCCTTGGCCGTATTATAATATGATGGGGTTTTAGTTAAAAACTGTTTTCTATATTTAGAAACATTTTCCGCAGAAAGTTTTTGTGCATTATTATAATTCTTCATTTGTTTGTCTAATTCATTTTCTTCTCTTTTTTCATTATTACTCATCATTTCACGTGTTTTATTATAGATATTTTTATAATTATTTCTAGTTAATGACTTACGAGATGTTTCTCCATAATATTTTCTATTTTTATTGGGAGAATTATTTTCATTAGAATTTTCTATACTATTAAGATATTTTACATTATTATTATTATTACTAAATCTAATACCTTTCTTTAAAGACAGTAAATTTCTAGTAGCTCTAAGATTTCTTTTTAATACATGGCGCTTAGTATTATTACCTTTTAACATATATAATGGGTTTTTAACACTATAGTTATTTCTACGCAAGTTAGTATCTTCTTTTGGAGGCATTCTACATTATACTGGTTTTTAATAAATAAGATTATTAAAACCCACCATACAGCCACCACCGGTGGGACTTGAACCCACAACATTCGGCTTAAAAGGCCGACACTCTAACCAAATTGAGTTACGACGGTAAATAGTACTTTTGATAGAAGTACCAAACTAATTTTCCGATGCCGGGATTCGAACCCGGATTGAATGAGTGAAAATCATTTATCCTAGCCTTTAGACTACACCGGAGGTGCGTCCAACGGGAATCGAACCCGTGTTACAACCTTGGAAGAGTTGCATTCTACCACTGAACTATGGACGCATAAATATTATAGGTCCCTCCCAGAATCGAACTGGGCTTATTTGGTTCAAAGCCAAATGTACTAACCGATATACTAAGGGGCCAACAAGCGGACCACCACCGCCTAAATACCAATAGTGGTAGCCTTTTAAGTAATTATTTAAAAATAATTGAAATTAATATCATACCCGTATTGGTGAAAATTCTACTCTATTATGTTTTCTTGTTTTTCTTCTGTTTGTGCTTCTATTGTTATTATTATTAAAATTATAAAGATGATTATAATATGCTGGCCCCAATATTAAACCTTCTTGTGTACTATTACTATTTCTTCTATTATTATTATTTTTATTATCATTAAATAATTTAATAATATCTTCATCTTCGACATGTAAAATTTCTAAAATTGGAACAGTGCTATTTCCAACTTTAATACTTTTATGTGCATTATTTTCTAAAAGTTCTTTTATAACGTCTATAAACTTTTTGAATCCAGACCTCATTTTTCCAGATGAATTTCTTTTATCTCCTTCAGTAAAACTTATAGTTCTTCCTACTGTATGTACAAGTGGTGTAAAATTACTATCATCAGTTGCGTTTACATATGCACCTTCCTTTATTAAAAATTTTACAATATCTAAGTGAGCATTTTCTGCTGCAACTGTTAATAATGAAGCGCTTCTAGATGATTCTTTTATATTAACAGGAACTCCTCCTTGTACCATCCTCTTAACCGTATCAAGATCGCCGTCTTCTACACAAGCAAATAATCTTCTACGATCTGCAGCACTGTCATCGCCACCAGTGTGTAGAGTTCGTCGTGTTTTGGCCATTCTAATTATATTGTTATTTTATTAAGTAATGCAATCAAGCCAATTAACCGCATTAGTAAATGCAAAACTTATACTAGAAGAATGTGGATGCTTTAGAGGTCTACCGGGGGCAGCAGGACCAGCAGGTGCTACAGGATCAGCAGGTTATTCATTACTCTTTTACTCGGATGGTGTAAATACAAATCCTCTTGTTGCAAATACAGATCCATCCATATATGGTCTTTTTATTGGCACTGATGGATCAATATGGAGATCAACACCTGCAACAATAATTGATACATCCTTTACGGCAACAGTCAACGCACCAGTCTTATGCATAGCAGTACAGAGTTCAGGTGAAGTACTTGCCGGAGGAAATTTTACAGGATGTATTGCACGTTTTACAAGTAGTGGTGCAGTTGATACAACTTTTAGTATTGGCTCAGGGTTTAATGCAAATGTAAATACAATTGCATTACAAAGTAATGGTAAAATTCTTGTTGGTGGAGATTTTACTAGCTATAATGGAACACCTGTCAATTATATTGCCCAACTAAATACTGATGGAACACTTGATACATCATTTAACATTGGAACTGGATTTGATAATCCTATATACACTGTTGTAATACAATCAAATGGTAAGATTCTTATTGGTGGGTCTTTTACATATTATAATGGATATATATCGCCAAATTTAGTTAGATTAACTGCCGGCGGATTTTATGATCCAACGTTTGATGTTGGATTTGGATTTAATGCAACTGTATACACAATTGCTTTAGATAATGCTGAAAATATATACGTAGGTGGAGCATTTACAGAGTACAATACAAATCTCTTTGTAGAACACATAATACGTCTATCTCCCGATGGAACAGAGGATACTACATTTATTACATCTACTGGATTTAATAATACGGTGTCTTTTATAAAATGTTTAGATTCATCAAATATTGTTGTAGTAGGAACTTTTACACAATATATATCTACTGCTGCATCAAGAGTTATACAACTATCATCAAATGGATCAATTGTGTCGACATATAGTAATGGATTAAATGGGCCAGCAAATACTGTTGGTGTAGAACTTAGTGGAAATATACTAGTGGGTGGAACATTTACAAATTATAATAATGTTTCAACGCATAATATTGCTCGACTAAACCAATCAAACCAATCAAACCAATCAAACCAATCAAACGACCCTTATCCAATAATATATGGATTTAATAATACTGTAGCTACTATATATATTGAAAATTATACCCAATTTCTAGTTGGTGGATCATTTACACAATATAATAATTCTACAGCAAACTATATTACACGGCTAAAAGAAACATCTTATAGTTGGTATAATACTGGAACAAATTTAACAACTTCAAATACACTTGCACTTAACTCTACGATTATTGGTTTAGGAACTTTTGGCTATATTAGTACAGCAACTGGAGGAGGTGGGTTAAGCCAAGAATCATTAACTTCTTCATTAACTGGTTTAGGAACTTTTGGCTATATTAGTAGTTCTCAACTCTTTTCAACGGTACAAAGTATTGGAACGGGTAGTCAACCATCTCTTAACTCAACACTAACAGGTTTAGGAACATTTGGATACATAAGTTCAGCAACTCTACAATCTACTATTAGTGGATTAGGAGAAACTATAATACCATCAACGTTAACAGGTTTAGGAACTTTTGGCTACATTAGTAGTTCACAGCTACTATCAACAGTTGCATCTTCAAAAATAATGAATATTCAAACATTTGTATTCTAAAATTAGATGGAATTAGAATATTTTACATATTTCCAGTATTTTTATGATATTTTAGAAAGACTATTTTCTACAATACTTACGACAATCAATAAATTATAAATAGTATATATAGTATGAATGCAAGTCAATTGACGCTTATTAAAGAAGCTAAAAAATTACTTATTGATTGTTCATGTTTTCAAGGACCAATTGGACTAACTGGGCCAATAGGAGCAACTGGCGCAACTGGTGCAACAGGTACTATTTCCAGTTTTACAATCGAGGGTGCTTCTACCAATGCACTTATGTATTACACTGGAACTGGATTTGGTGCAATGCCTTCTCTCTTCTACTATTCATCAATAAATGTTTTAGAAGCACACTTAAAAATTATACCATCTTCAGATATTATTCATGATTTAGGTTCTTCTAATATTAGATGGGCAAATGTATATAGTTCTAAAATAACTGCTTCTGTATATTCAGGTATTGAAAACTATAACTATATTTCTACATCTGGTTTAACATCAACAGTAACAGGTTTAGGAAATATTTATATATCTACAAGTGCTTTAACATCAACCGTTGTAGGATTAGGAACCTTTGGTTATGTATCATCACAACAACTACTATCAACAGTTGCAACTGCTTCTATTGCTTTACAATCAACAACGACAGGTTTAGGAAATATATATTTATCTAGTATCGCATCAAATCCAGTAAATTCTATGGGAAATGTATTACGTGTTGATAGTGTCTATGGAAATGATACATTGGCACCAGCAAATTTATATTCTTACCCATTTAAAACAATTAATGGAGCAATATCTAATGTGTCTTCTAGTCAAACTATCCATCTGCTACCAGGAACCTACAATGAAACAATTGTAATACCAAGAGGTATAGCAATTCGTGGAGAAAATACTCAAACAGTAACAATACAAAGTGCAAATTCAACATCCAATACTACACTTATTACAATGGGAGCAAATTGTCGTTTAGAAGATGTAACAATGAATATATATTCATCAAATGTAGTAGATTTAATTGGTATTAATTATCCAAGTGGAACTTCAATAACATCCAAGTTAAGAACAACTGTGTTAAATGTATCTTCTACAAATGCTGGTTTACAGTCTACGCTAGGTATCTACAGTGGAGGCACAAGTGCTTTATCTTATACAACGAGTCATGCAATAAGAGGAACAACTATCAATGTTGCTTCGCAAGGTAATGGTTTAACTCGTGCCTTATATATAACAGACTCCAATCGTTTTGGAGCACGTGATACAAACTTTGCTGCACTAGGAACAAGTTCTATTGGTGTAGAAACAACAAACGTTTCTTCTTTTGCTGAACTAAAACAGTGTAGTGTAAATGGTGGAGCATTGGATATAAATAGAACTGCTGGAACAATACAGTTATCTTCAACAGATTTAATTAATGCGTCAGCAAACGGAAACTCGTTTTCAGTTAATACAGAGCCATCACCTATTTTCTTTGGTGTTACTGGAAATATTAGTGATGGGACAAAAAATCTAATGCCAGGCACACTATTACATAATGATTTAACAGGGACATTTGGCCTCCCGTTCCCACAGCGTCTTATTGTATTCCAAGGGCTTTTTACATCACGTGTTGCTTTAACAGGGGGGCAAACAGCAGTATATCATTTACATAAAAATTCTACAAGTGTTACACCATTTATGACAGCAACGCTAAATTCAGCAAATCAAACAGTAAGAGTTCAAGATAAATCAGAATCATTTAATGCCGTAAATGATAGATTAATTGTAGAATTAACAACATCAGGTAATATTGGAAACGCTACAGATTTATTCTGTGCTCTTGCTTTGTATTAATAAGATCTAATCAAGATTTAAATATATCTCTAAAATAATAACTTACGACCAACATAAAATATTAGTATTCCAAGACCACCAAGAATCATTGCATATGATAAATATAAGTTTAATGACGATTTTTTTCTTATTGTTTTCATTGATGCATTTGTTAAAACTAAACCAGTCGGAGGGGTAACAGTAACTTGAAATCCTTCAGGATAAAGAGATTCAAAAATTCCTTCATCATTCATTATAACAAATCCTCCATAAATTAAGGCTACTCCTAGAAATCCAGCCATAAATATCATTGATACATCACTAATTGGATATCTTTTATTAGAGTTCCAGCTTCTTGAAAATGAATTAAAATAATCACCCATCTATTATTGTGTAAACATTTTCATGAATGCAAGAAAGACTATTATAATCCATCCAAAGAATTGAACTTGTGCAACATAATAATTTGTATCTGTATTTTTACCAATATCTTTTAATAATTTTTCACTCTCAAAAATAATCAATGAAGACCATATTGAAAGAGCTCCAAGCGCACATATCAGTACAAGTTGTAATACGTGATCACGTTTTACTTCTTTCATTCCAATACTTCTTAAATAACTAGGATAATCAGACATTCTATTTGTAGAAATATAAAAAAAGGTATGCCGAAGTATTCCATAAAATTGAATAGTGTAAATATATATAGGATTTTATAGAATGGCTTATTTAATACTAGATAATCCGGATAAACCATGCAGTTTACCTTCAGATCTTGCAGTAGATTATACATTTCCCCTAGATCCTTTTCAAAAACATGCAATTAAAGCAATATACAATGAAGAAAATGTATTAGTCACTGCAAAAACAGGATCTGGTAAAACTCTTGTTGGTGAGTACCAAATTGCACATAGTCTTAAAAAAGGTAAGCGAGTATTTTATACAACACCAATTAAAAGTCTTTCCAATCAAAAGTTTTACGATTTAAAACATCTTTATAAAAATAATACTGTTGGAATTATGACAGGAGATATTAAATTTTTACCAAATGCAGATATTGTTATTATGACAACGGAGATTCTTCGCAACTTGCTTTATAAAAAGGGATCTGCAACAGAGAATCTTGGACTAACCTCAAACTTGTCGCTAGAAAATCTTGATTCTGTTATATTTGATGAAGTTCACTATATTAATAATAAGGAGCGAGGAACTATATGGGAAGAAACATTAATTCTTTTACCAAAAGAAATTAATCTAGTGTTATTATCAGCAACAATTGATTCTGCAGATCTATTTGCTTCATGGTTAGGAGATCTAAAACAGAAACCAATTCATCTAATCTCTACAAATTATCGCATTGTTCCACTAGAACATTACGTTATTAAAAAAGATATGTATGAAACTATTATGGATTCAAAGGAAGTATTTTATCCTGATGCGTATAATAGATATATATTTTGGAAAGAAGATCAGTTTAAGCAACAGCGTCAACATCAAAAGCTGGTAGCAAACAGACGTCTTGGTGGATACGACGACCCTGTTGTATCAAAATCAGAAACCCCATCAAACTATATACATATGTTAAATACAACAATCCAAAAATTTCATGACACAGATATGCTACCAGCTTTAGCATTTGTATTTTCACGAAAGCTATGTGAAGAGTATGCCTCAAAGATTTCCACAACACTACTCACATCAAGTGAGTCATCTGCTGTTCAACATATTATTGACTTTCACTTACACCGCTATAAAGATACTGTTCAAATTACTCAGCAGTATCATACTATTGTATCCTTACTTATCAAGGGGATTGCATTTCATCATTCAGGACTACTACCATTGCTAAAAGAAATTGTAGAGATATTATTTTCAAAAGGACTTATTAAAGTACTCTTTGCAACAGAAACATTTGCAGTAGGTCTAAATATGCCAACAAAGACTGTAATCTTTACATCATATAAAAAATACAGTGAAGATTCTGAAAGACCACGTATGTTAACTACAGATGAGTATATTCAAATGGCTGGACGTGCTGGACGACGTGGAAAGGATACAAAGGGATATGTATTCTATTGCCCTGACAGAGCTCCTGAAACTCTAGAAGATATCAAAAAGATGTACACTGGATCAAAGACACGTCTGACATCTCGTATTCAATTTGGCTACGACTTTCTGTTAAAAACAATCCAGTCAAATAGTCTAGACTGGATTGATCTTATTGGAAAATCATATTACAATGCACAAATTAAAAAACAGCTTAGTTCTCTAAAAGAAGAACATACATATCTAGTAGCTCAGCTACCAGAACTAACATCAGAACATATATCAGAATGTGCACAAGAAGATAGATGGAAACTTCAACTTAAGAATAGTGTAAACGCAACAAAACGAAAGGTTCAAGCAGACTATGAACGCTGGAAAAACTCTCACCCTCCTAAAATATGGGATCCAATCCGTTGCAACTATAAAAAGTATGTAGATCTACACCAGCATATTGATATTGTAGAAAGAGATATAGCAGCATGTAGTGATATATGTGCAGATGTAGAGCCATATTTTAAAATTCTAAAAGAGCTTGGCTACATGGAAGCAAATAATACTTTAACAACAAAAGGAGTCTATGCAACAGAAATTAATGAAGGAGATCAATTACTACTAACAAATATGTATAGTGCAGGTCTATTAAAAGATTTAAGTCAATCTTCTATTCTTCAGATTTTAAGTTGCTATATGAATGATGATGTAAAAGATGAGATTCAAGATAAAATACCATCAGTGGTTTCAAATGAGCTACGTAAAGTTTTAGAATATTCAATACAAGATTGTAAGCGTATTACGCAGCTTGAGCAACACTATAATATATCTTACAAACCTAGAGTACTAAATTTTGAGCATATAACTCTCTTACATGATCTGATTAATGATATTCCTATACATACAGTATGTGCAACACATGAAATCTTTGAAGGTAATCTAACACGATTTCTACTAAAACTATTAAATGTTGTGGATGAAGTTAGAAATATTGCAGCTCTTTCAAAAGATACAGACTTGCTAAAGATTTTAGAAAATATTGAAAGTTATGAGTTTTATAAATTTGCAATGCCAGACAGTTTATATTTACGAATTTAATTACCTTTAGAAAACATTTCTTTTAATTAGCTCTTTATGTTGGATAAACATAAGAAATACTTACCTCGCTACGGCGAAAATGAATTATACTGGGGGTTTGGTTTAGAAGAAGAAACATACTTACAATTTAAAAAACCTATAAATGTTGCAATAAGTGTTTTTAACACATCTCATGCACGAGAACGATATAGTGTAGATTATTATAAAAGTTATAATCCCGACTATAAAGATGCCTTAGCAAAAGATTGTGCTAAACCCTTTACTCAGATACCTTTTTATATAAATTCACATTCTTTCTTACATATGGATATACATGGTGAACATACAAAAACCTATACAAAGAATCCAATGCCAAACAAAAAGTATTCAGGAGAAACATTTTTTAAATCACTGCAGCTACATGATTCAAAAGTATTTGTAGATTTACATGAGATATCTTTTACATTTGATGGTGATACAGTAGAATTTATTACACAAAATTTTTATAAAACAAAGATAAAAAAAGTAATAAAAGAACTGTGTTATATAAAATCAATATTTTTAAAATCATTAAATAATTTTATTAAAAATCACAAGTATAATTTTATGCATGGTACACTCATATATCCTCCAATAAATGCACCTTATACAGTGTATCACAGCAATCCTAAGAATATTGCAATGTTTAATAATGGAACCTATCATATTAATATAACTCTTCCAACGCTATTAGGACCAAAAGACCTAGATGAAAATCCTACATTACTATATCCAAATAAATTTAAAGAAGATCATAAGAAATGTATACGATTATATCAATGGTTAGAACCAATACTTGTAGCGGTCTATGGAACACCTGATCCATTGTCAAAGCATTCAAAGAAATATTCAAAGGCTTCACAACGTTCTGCTGTTTCAAGATATATTAGTTTAGGAACATATGATACTGATGCTATGAAAGAAGGAAAGATTCTAACAGTACCATGCAATGAATTAGCTGTGTATGCACAAGATTTCTGGTGGTATAAGAAATATCATGCATCTAGTGGCTACATAATGTTAGACTCAGTAGGAATGGATATTAATTATAAAAAACATTATACTCATGGCATAGAACTTCGTATGTTAGACTGGTTTGATGAATGTAAGTTAAAAGAATTATCTACATTACTTGTATATGTTGCAGATGTATCGTGTATTATAGATAGTGTAAGTAATCCATCATATTCAGAAACATGGAATACGCTAGTAGTAGATGTATTACGTGAAGGTTTAGATTATATATACCCTAGTCATATTATAGCAGTGTATGAAAAAATATTTGATGTAGAGCTCCTAGGGTTTGTTGGTAATTCACATGGATTGTTTACATTATTAAAAGAAAAATTAAAAGCTAAATATGGTAAAGGAATATGTTCTAAATTAATGCTTTAAAGATAATACGCGTTTTCCATTGCAATTCCTGTTGATTTGTGTAATACGAAAGATTTATTTGTGTACCTGATTCTAAATCATTACTATACTTGATAACTTTCTGCAGCTGATTTATAAAGATTTGATTATTATTTAATACAATACCTGTTAATACGGATGTATTATAGTAGAGATCAATAAATGCAAGATCACGTGTATAACGCTTTGCACATTTCATACATCTATTTAACATTTCAATATTATATGGCACATTATATACAGAAGCAAATAATATATTTTTTAATGCACATTGATTTACAATATCTGCATAGCGACGAATAGGTGATGAAGCATGCGCATAGGCATCTAGACCTAGTGAGGCATGACTAGAGTTATCATTAGGTGCACAGTAATTTGCTGCAACATTACATAAAACCTGATATGTTTCTGAAAGAGGTGAAAAGAGCTTTACAAGCTCGAGATTCTTCCCTGCGTGAGAACGTAAGATACCTTGGTTATGAGCTTTTAGTAATGTTCCAGCTTGTGCATTATAGTATACCATAAATGCTTCAACCCAGTCATGAGAATCAGTTAGCTCTTGTTTAACTAGCAATGAAGCGTAGCGAGAAATTTTATTGCAACACTCTTTATTTTTATATATAGAATCATATGTATATGCTGCATCTACATTAACAATAGTCTGTTGCCATCTACAAGTTATCTCAGAATCATTAAAGTCAATAGCTAGTGATAGTGCAAGACGATCTTGTCCTACAACTAAACTACACAAATCTTCTGAAAAGATAGATGGTAGCATTGGTTTTACACATGTACCATTTTTATAAAGACTTGTACCAACATACTGTGCATCCAGCAATATAGGATTTGTTTCACACATAGCAGAAACATCCGCAATACTAATTGCGATGCTACCATTATCCATTAATGTAATACAATCATCTACATCTTTACAACCATCTGGATCAATATTAAAGGTGTAGCCTTTCAAACGTTGGCGACCTTCAAAGCTAGGAGCTACAGGTACAAATTTAATTGCTTTTCTGATTGGACTATAATTATAGATTAATGCTTTTTCTTCTACAGATCGTACACCACAATCTCCTAATAAATCTACAAATGTTCCTTTTGGAAAAACAGAATTATCAGGCCATGATTCAAAACGAAATGTTATTATTTTGTTTTTAATATGGTCTTTGATTTTTGACCCAATGTAAAATTGCGGGTAGCGTTCATCCATTGGTCTGCAAAGATAAATGGCGTTTCCATGAGAAGTAAAACCATATTTTGGCCCAGTTGTTTCAAGAACTCCAACAAGTAATGGGTGATTAGCCCGTCGCACCAGGCTACAAATATTATTCTCATAATTAACAATGTCAGAATGCAAACACTTGGCCACTTTCTTTGCACCTTCAATAACAGTAGTGCCAATGCGAAAAATACCATATTTTTTAGTAACTACTAGCTCCATGTGATACATATTTTTTAACAATATGTATGTCAATTTTTTATAATTTTTTGATTATAAATAGCATAATGTGTTCTACAAAGAGACTCATACTTATCTGCACCTCCAACGTGTATAATAGATGGATCTTTTACAATCCTGCTAGTAAAGAGTGCAGGTGTACCGTCACAGCAGCGCTTACACACTGCTTTTAGTTTAATTATATTATCAGCATGAGGAATAAGTTCTAGTACCTCTCCAAAAGGATTACGTTCAGCATCTCCATCAAGACCAGCAATAATAACTTCTTTTTTATAAATATTAACCGCCAATAGAACAAAGTTAAGCAGATTTGTATAAAATTGTGCCTCTTCAATAAATACAATCTTTGCTCTCAAGAACTTTGTTGTCATTAATGCATTAAGAGCATCAGATACAGATATATCTGCTTCAATACTATCTAAATTATGATTAACAATCTTTTGCCCATCTGTATAGCGTTTGTCAAGATTAGATGTAATAACATAAGTTGGTATACCATCTTCCTTTGCTTTACGAATCGAAGAAAGTAAGTATGATGTCTTGCCACTAAACATTGGGCCGATTACAAGTGTTAGAGACATACTGCTAATAAAAATAATAGTTAACTAAGTGTCAATTTTTTATATTTAATTTGTACCTGTAGAACCAAATCCACCGGATCCACGAGATGTTTCAGGCAGACTTTCTACAATCTTAATCTCCTTAATCCAACCCATATGCGGTGCAACAATCTGAAATAAACGTGTACCCTTTAGAACATTTGGATATGTATGCTCATTAAGATTCGTAATTGGTGCCATTAAAGAACCTCTATATGAAGAATCAATAACACCCACAGAATTTGCCATCATTATGCCAGATTTATAAATAGATGAACGAGGAAGTAGCCAGTAGTGAACATCGCACTCCATTGTGCAACCGTCATCAAAAGATGATACCTCTACTAAACGAGCTTTTGTCCCTAAATTAAGAAGATGCACCGCTTTTGGCGCATCATTATGGCGTTCATCAAACTCCTTACACACTTTATAATTTTCTACTGAATATAGGTCAACTCCAGCATTTTGATTACTACGATTTGTTATTTCATAACTCTTGTAATATTCTAGACCCTCCGCACTAGGACACAGTTCAAGACGATAATATGGCATTTCTATACTTAAATTATAACTAAGGTTTAAATCAATTTTACACATACCTATCAGTATGAAGCCTTCATTCAATAAAAATGATCTAGAAATGTTTAAGACATATGTAGCAAAAGCTACAAATTATTTTGAGTTTGGTTCTGGAGGATCTACAGTATATGTATCAAAGCAAAAAAATATAAAATCTATTACTAGCGTTGAAAGCTGCAGAGTGTGGCATGACAAAGTAAAAAAAATTATAACGCATTATAATATAACATATATATTTATAAATATGAATACATTACCAGATACATGGGGATATCCTGGACCGTATAGTGCTAGAGATAGTTGGATATCTTATAGCAGTTCCCTAAAAAAATCTTTTGATTTAATATTAATTGACGGTCGTTTTAGAGTTGCATGTGCTTTAAAATGTTTTAGCATTATTTGTAGTGACACAATACTTTTGTTTGATGATTTTTTAAATAGACCAGAATATCACATTGTATTAGATTATTATACTATTGTATCTAAGACAATAGATAATGTTATGGTAGCGTTGCAAAAGAAAGATTGTGTTGCACCAGTGCTAGAATTAATAGAGCACTATGAAGTTATAGCTAGCTAATAGATTTAAACATATCTGGTCTAAATAAGATAGTACAAATATACATATGTCTTCAATTGCCTTACCAGTTTCTCTAGGAGAAGCAATTGACAAGTTAACAATTCTTGATATTAAAGTTGAAAAAATAAATGATATACGAAAGGATGATTGTGTAAAAGAGTATGCTATACTATATGAATCATTAAAAAGCTATGTGCTACAGTATTCATATCATTATAAAATTTTAAAAGAAATTAATTTAAGCATTTGGAATCTACAAGAGCATATTCACAAGGATATAAATTTAACACATTCATATGGTAAAATACTTAAAGAAAATGACAGACGATTTCGTGTAAAGGCAAAGCTAAACCATATTGCTTTATCAAGTTTAAAAGAACAAAAAGGATACGCAAAAAAACGTGCTTTTATATACACACATCTTGGATTGGGAGATCATTTTTGGATGAATGGTTCAATAAGATATTTATCAACATGTTATGATACATTATATGTTGTATGCAAGGAAGCAAATGTTGGAGTAGTTAAAGAAATGTATAGTGATGATCCTTCTATATTATTGTATGTTGTAAATGATGACAGTGCATTATATCCATTTGTATCAAAGAAACATTTAATAGAAGATGAAGGTGTGTCTGTATATTCTTGCGGATATCATGCAGATAAACCTTCAATTTATGAGTTTCCTCACAGTTTCTATGATGATATGTCTTTAAAACGAAGTATAAGAACAGAGTATTTTTATGTATCAACATCTCAAGAATCAATTGATTTATATGCTTCAGTGCAGGCTTTAACGAAAACATATATATTAATACATCAACAATCATCACAAAAAACGATTGATATTTTTAGCAAATTAAAGACAGATATATTACCTGTACTAGATATAAATAAAAATAATTATCCACTAGATCATCCTTTTTATAGTGTAGCAAATCTTGTAGTAAATAAACCTATGCTAAGATATAAAACTCTTATTGAGTCTGCTAAAGAAATTCATTGTTTAGAATCTTCTTTTTATTGTTTTGCTTCTCATTTGGATTTATCGAAAGTGGAGAAAAAGATTTGTTATGATCCATATGATAATTCTGCACAACGTTTAGGAATATTTGAAACTGGATAAAAAATATAATTATCTTATTAGAATATGCCATTCTTCAAAAATTTATTTACACGAAAGAAGAAAATAGATGCGCGTAATAATACCTTTATGGTAAAAAACCCTATGAGAAGAAATAACAACAATAACAACAATAACAACAATAACAACAATAATACTCCTCCTCGTAAAGGGGTCCCTAATTACTTCAATCAATTGAACCGCACAAAAGGTTTATCTAGATATGCACGCAGCCCAAGATATTCTTATATGAATAATATTCCAAGAACTATGAAAAACTCATTAAGAACATCAGTAAAAGATATAATGGATGAGTTTAAGAAATCAGGAAGATTAGAATTAGAAAAATATATTAATGTTTTAATCTACGGCAATGAAATGGAAAGAAAAGAAGTAAAAGAGAAATTATCTTTATTAAACGGTGAATTATATAAACTCTTAAATACTGAAGAATATAAAACATGGGCCAAACAACAAAAATACACATTAATAGTCTCAATTCCTATAGCTATTGCGGTTATGGCGGCTATTGCGGCTGTTGGGGCTACAGGTCCAGGAGCAGGAGTATTAGTTATTTCAAGTATACCAATTTGGGCTGGAATTGGAATGGCAATGATGCTTCCAATTCATTACAGACAAAAAATATTAACAGAGTTTAAAGATAATTTTGTTAAACATACTGATATTACTAATGAATTAAGAATGTCATTTGATCAGGTAACTGATCTGTTACGGGGATTACAAAGAATTGACGAAATTAAAATTAATTATGAAGTAAATCCAAGCTTATTTAAAGATGAAGAACAAATGAAAGCTTTTTTGAAAAATGTAATAGATGATAATCCTAATATATTTGATGTTCGTAAAAAAGAATTGTATAGTAGAAATCTAAAAACAGGAAAAAATACAAGAAACTATAATGCTGAATTGCCTGTATATATGCCCAATAGAAATACACCAACATCCTTAACAAATCAATGGAAAGAAAAAAATCCATTTAATGAAAGAAGTAATGCATTTAATAATGTATTTAAAAATCTTCCTAAATAAATCGCTTAAACAAAAGTTCTAAGTTATAGAAGATGAAAGTAGCATTTATAACAGGTATTACAGGGCAAGATGGTTCTTATCTTGCAGAGCTCTTGCTAGAAAAGGGCTATCAAGTTCATGGTTTTTTTCGTCGTGTGTCACTCAACAATAGTTTAGGAAATATTCAACACATTTTAAATCATAAGAATCTTACGCTACATAATGGCGATATGACAGATTGTTCATCATTGCTCAATACATTAAGAAATATAGAGTATACATTTACAACTGAGACTGAACGTTTTGAAATCTATAATTTAGCTGCGCAAAGCCATGTACAACGCTCTTTTGAAATGCCAGGATATACGCTAGAGTCAGATGGCCTAGGTCCTCTCTATTTGCTAGAAGCAATGCGCCATTCAAAATACAAAGATATAACTCGTTTTTACCAAGCATCAACAAGTGAACTATATGGAAAGGTTCAAAGCTATCCTCAAACGGAGACTACTCCTTTTTATCCACGGTCTCCATATGGAGTAGCAAAGCAATACGCTTTCTGGATTGTAAAGAACTATAGAGAATCATATGACCTCTATGCAGTCAATGGTATTCTCTTTAATCATGAGTCGCCAAGACGAGGAAAGGATTTTGTTACTCGTAAGATTACAAGTAGTTTGGGAAGAATTGTAAAAGGAGACCAACAGTATATTGAATTAGGAAATCTGGACGCAAAACGGGACTGGGGGCATGCAAAGGATTATGTAGAAGGTATGTGGAGAATTCTACAAGCGGATAACCCTGATGATTTTGTATTGGCAACACATGAAGTTCACAGTGTGCGTGAATTCGTATCTATTGCTTTTAAGCAAAAGGGTTTTACACTTACATGGTCAGGTTCAGAGGAGTCTGAGGTGGGACATGATCAAAATGGTATACTACGAGTAAAGGTAAATAAAGATTTTTACAGACCTGCTGAAGTTGATATATTGTGTGGAGATGCAACAAAAGCAGAGACTCAGCTAGGTTGGAAACGTACTTATACATTTAGTAGACTTGTTTCTGAAATGGTGGAAAATGATTGTAGTTAAACATATTTTTAATAAAATTGATAAGGCGCTAGATAAAAATTCTACTTATAGAAACAGTTGTTTGTATTAGAAGGATGCCGAGTGGATTAAATCAACCTTCATCAGAAATTGAGCCAATTGTGGGTATTCAGTTTGGTATTTTCAGTCCAGATGAGATTGAGCGCCGATCTGTTGTTGAAGTAGTAAGTAAAGATACATTTGATGGAAATGAGCCAAAGATCGGGGGGCTATTTGACCCGCGTATGGGCGTACTAGATAATGGAAAGACATGCCGTTCATGTGGTCAAACAAATCATAATTGCCCGGGCCACTTTGGTCATTATAAGTTAGCACGCCCTGTATATTTTATCCAGTTTTTCCCAATGATTATGAATGTTTTAAACTGTGTATGCATTCGTTGTTCAAAACTATTAATTGATAAAAATCTACACAAGAGTATTTTGAAAAAGAAAGGTGAGGCACGTTGGCGTGCTACACTAACTGCATGTGCCAATATTAGTCGTTGTGGTCAAGAAATTGAAGATGGATGTGGTGCTCGTCAACCTGATAAGTATGAACGAGAGGCTATTGCACGTATTGTTGCAATATGGAAGAATATTGAGGGCGTTGAGGCAGATGGAACAGCTCAAAAGCAAGTGCTAGAGTGCGAGTATGTACTACGTCTATTTAGGCGCATTACAGATGAGGATGTTGATTTTATGGGTCTATCACGCTATTGGTGCCGGCCTGATTGGATGATTTGTACAATTCTACCAATTCCTCCTCCACAAGTGAGACCTTCCGTTATTCAGGACAACAATCAGCGTTCTGAAGATGATCTAACACACAAACTATTTGAGATTATTAACACAAATAATACACTTCAAGATAAGATCAATAACAATGCAGGCAAACATATTATTGATGACCAGTATGCTGTACTACAGTATCATGTAGCTACACTTGTAGATAATCAGATCCCTGGTGTAGCACCATCTGCCCAACGCTCAGGACGACCCTTAAAGTCTATTCAGCAGAGACTTGGTTCTAAGGAAGGACGTATTCGTTACAATATTCAAGGAAAGCGTGTAGAATTCTCAGGCAGATCAGTTATTACACCAGATCCCAATATTAGTATTGAAGAGATTGGTGTACCAATTAAGATTGCAATGAATCTAACAGTCCCTGAACGTGTTACACGTTTTAATCGTGCTAAGATGTACAAACTAATTCAAAATGGTGCAGATATTTATCCTGGTGCAAAGACGATTATTCGCAGTGATGGACGCATGATCTCATTAAAGCATGTTGCAACAAAAGAGATTGTACTACATCTTGGAGATACAGTAAATCGTCATCTAATGGACGGCGATCCTATCCTCTTTAATCGTCAGCCAACACTTCACAGAATGTCAATGATGGGTCATCGTGTAAAAGTGTTACCCTATAATACATTTAGGCTAAATGTATCTGTTACAGCACCATATAATGCAGATTTTGATGGTGATGAAATGAATGCACACGTTCCTCAGAGTTATGAGGCATCTATTGAACTAGGTGAGATTGCAGCTGTTCCAAAGCAGATCATTACGCCAAGACATGCAAAGCCTGTTATTGGTATTGTGCAAGATACTCTTATTGGTAGCTATCGTATTACTCAACCAAATGTACGATTTAATCGCCGTGAGTTTATGAATATGATGATGTGGAACAAGCACTTTACTGGTAGACTACCTACTCCAGTCAAGATAAATCCTGATAGATATACAGGTCAGCAGGTAGTATCACAGATCCTACCGCCCATTAATATGGAAATGGGTAATTCTCGTTATAACGAGGAAAAGATACCTGAAAACTTTGTACATATTGAAGAGGGTCAAATTCTTCAGGGGATTCTAGATAAGGATATCTTTAGCAGACCATCAAAAGGCATTATTCACACAACATTCAAAGATTATGGACCAAAAGAAACTGTTCACTTTATTGATTGTATGCAAAATACAATTGAACAGTTCTTAATCTACAATGGCTTTAGTGTAGGTATTAGTGATCTAATTGCAGATGAAAATACAAAACAGTCAATGGACGACAAGATTCGTGCTCGTAAAATGGAAGTAGAAGATATTATTATGCAACTTCACTTGGATCTCTTTACAAATAATACTGGTAAATCAAATAAGGAAGAGTTTGAAAATCGTGTATTTACCGCACTAAATAAGGCTACAGAAGAGTCTGGTAAGATTGGCCTTGGATCACTTGCTGCAGAAAATCGTCTTGTAAGCATGGTACGCGCTGGATCAAAAGGTTCAACAATTAACATTGCGCAAATGTTAGCATGTGTGGGTCAGCAGGCCCCTGAAGGTCGTCGTATTCCTCTAGGTTTTACGGATAGAACATTACCACATTATAAGAAATATGATGATGGTGCAGAAGCACGTGGCTTTGTTGAATCATCATTTATTCGTGGATTATCACCCCAAGAGTTCTTCTTTCACGCAATGTCAGGTCGTGAAGGATTGATTGATACAGCCGTTAAGACTGCAGATACTGGTTATGTACAGCGACAGCTTGTGAAAGCAATGGAGGATCTTGTTACACAAAATGACGGATCTGTACGTGATGCAAAGATGAATATTGTACAATTTCACTATGGTGAAGATCGCATTAATAGCACAATGATTGAGACACAAGTACTTGGCCTCGAAAAGCTCAGTGATGAAACTATTAAAACAGAGTATGGTCTTGTTGGTGTAAATCTACAAACATATCTACTAGATACTACAGTAAGAGATGATGATGTTGCAGAACTAAACGCATATGTAAAGGAAGTGCTAAATGATAAAGAAATGCTAATTAAGAATGTATATCGTTTTAAAGAAGATATATCAATTTATTCTCCTGTTAATATTGATCGTCTTATTAAAAATATGAAGATTAAGTTTCGTCTAAAACCTGGCAAGACTGATTTAACCCCATCTTATATACTAAAAGGAATAACTGGTGTTATTACAAAGACGCAGCAGCATCATAAGATTTGGTGTGCCCTTTTACGATGCCATCTTGCACCACATAAGTTAATTATTAAAGATGGATTTACAAAGGTTGCATTTGATACACTATGCGAGCTACTTGTTGTACGGAATTACAAAGCATGGGCACAGCCTGGTGAACAAGTTGGTATTATTGCTGCGCAGAGTATAGGTGAGCCATCAACACAAATGACATTAAATACGTTTCACTTGGCAGGTGTAGCATCAAAGTCAAATGTTACTCGTGGTGTTCCACGTCTAAAGGAGCTTCTAAAGGTTACACACAATCCTAAAGCAATTTCACTAACAATTCCATTAAAACATGAATACCGTAGCAGTATTGAAAAGGCACGTGAAGTAGCACAAGATCTTGAACTAACATTGCTACGTGATATTGTTACAAAGACTGCTATTTACTTTGATCCAACGGACGCAGCTACAATTCTTCGTGAGGATAAGGATCTAATTCAGTTTTACAGTCTCTTTGAAGCAGAAAAGGTAGAAGGTACTGAGCCTTGGAGCAAGTGGCTACTACGTTTTGAGTTTGACAGAGATACTATGTTTCAGCGCAATATTAGTACAGACGATGTTGCATTTGCATTGCTGCAGAAGTTTAGTGAAGATATTCATCTTACATATTCAGATTATAATAGCAATAAACTAATTATGCGTATTCGACTAGCGGATAGTGCAAAGGAATCAAAAGATGATATTATCAATCTTAAGAAGCTACAAAATCGTCTATTAAATTCTATTGTTATTCGTGGTCTACAGGGCATAAAATCAGTATCCTATCGCAAGGATACAAATCATTATGAGATTGTTGATGGCAAATATCAGCAGATTACACAGTATCTACTTGATACAGATGGTAGCAACTTCTTAGAGGTTATGAATCATCCATATGTAAATGGCAATGGTGTCCTTAGTTCTCATGTACACGATATTTATGAGAATCTAGGTGTTGAGGCAGCACGTGCAACATTACTTCATGAGATTACTGCATTATTTGCTGATGCTGGTGGTGTAGACTTTAGACATCTTGGCCTACTATGCGACTGGATGACCCGTGTTGGTAAACTAATGTCTGTTGATCGTTATGGCATTAATAAGCAGGACATTGGCCCATTAGCAAAGGCATCCTTTGAAGAGACTGAAAAGATTCTACTCAAAGCAGCAATCTTTGGTGAGGTTGACCCCATAACAGGTGTATCCGCAAACATTATGACAGGCCAGCCAATTCGTGGAGGAACTACATTCTCAGAGATTCTACTTGATGAAAATGCACTCTTAAGACTCCAAGAAGGGCTTCCTCCATATGAAGAAGATACAGAAGAAGATATTGATCAACCTACAGATGCACAGATCGAATCAGAATTATATGAATCTAGAGAAGATAAATGTGCAACTACCAATATACGTATGAATGTAGTCATGCCTCAAGAAACAGTTATGGTAGATGAACCCGATGTAGGATTTACAACTATTGAGGAAGATGATGAATAATATAGGGTCTAAATAATAATGAGGGATTATATATATGGACCCTAGCATATATAAATATCCCTGGAAGGAATTACAATATTTTAAATCATATGGGGCACCAAAAGATATAATTTTTAAAGAATTTGAAAGTGCTATACCAAGTTATTTAATAGCAAAAAAAGAAGAAATAAATATATATGAGTTAGAACACAAATGGGAATTAGCAAAGAAGTTAGCAAACCCTTATGAGATGATATATACACAAGAAGAAAAATTTCCTCACCCTAATATTAGTTTATTAAGACCATTGAGTCGCAGTTATTTTAAAATGATAGAAATATTAAATATAAGTTCTTTTTTAAAGGATATACTAAAAGATGTACAGTATTTACGTTCTGCTCATTTGGCAGAAGGTCCTGGTGGATTTATACAGGCATTTATTGATATTGTAGAGGGGTCAAGGCGTAAGGTTAAAAAGATTTATGCAATGACATTAAAATCTGATAAACCTCATATACCAGGATGGAAAAAAGCCTCTTATTTCATTAAAAAATATAGTTCAATATTAGATATATCTTATGGTAAGGACGATACTGGCTGTATGTATGTAAAAGAAAATCAAGATGCATTTATTCAACGTGTCGAACAAAAGGTCCATTTATTTACAGCAGATGGTGGATTTGATTTTAGTATTGATTACCCTCAACAGGAAAAACAAATTTTTGAGCTATTAGTATGTAGTTTTATTGTTGGATTTCAAGTATTAAATATTGGCGGAACGTGTGTTGTAAAATGTTTTGATACATATTCAAATTCAACACAGGTATTACTAAGTTTATGTGGAAGTTGTTTTAAAGAATATATTATTTACAAGCCAGCAACAAGTCGTCCATGCAATTCTGAAAGATACTTTATTGGAAAGGGGTTCAAAGGTTCAAGTACATGTATTGATCAGTTATATAAAATACGAAATAATTTATATACAAATTTGTATCCACAAGCAGATATAAATCCAAAAGAAAAGGAATACTTTGACCATATTTCAAATGCATATGAATATTTACAAATGAAATGTATTGATACTGCAAAAGAGTATGCAGTAAATCCAAAATTATATGTTCATGTTTATAAAGATCATTTTGAAAAATCATTAAAATATTGTAATGATTTTAAAATACCTACAAAACATACTGTGGCAAAAGAGCTTACTTGGGCTGAATGTAGTTTTTCATCAAATGCGTTCCAACCTGAACAGAAGCATCATGCTGAGTAAGATGACTTGACGACATTTTATCTAACATTTTAAGCATTGTTTCTAATGTATCCTCATTATATCCTTCTTCACCGGATACCATTAAAAATAAATGGGGAAAATCTCTTACAAAATCTGGAACACATAATTTTAATTCCTCTTGACTCTTTCCTTCTTGTTTATACATATTTACTTTTTTTATTTGAGCCCGTATATAAATAGCACGTTCACGTGCCTCTTCTACTTTTAATGGAGGAGGTGGGGGTTCTTCACGAAGTCTTCGAGTTGGCATCTGTTTGCTGCGCATTAAAATCTTTTTAAAAAACAACGCACATATCAGAATGGATACACTTACAGATGATGTAAAAATAAAAATGTTTCGTAAAGTTTTACATGATATTAAAGTAAATGTATTAAATCGTTTAACATATGCTACTCAAGATACAGGAATCTTAACAAAAGTATCAAAACGTCTAATACAGTTTTATACTCTTTTAAAGCCACTAGTAGAAAATGAAATTATGTTAGATGATATAGAAATCGATGAAATAAAAACATTATTTACACCAACACTTGGAACAAATATAAGGTCAAATTATTATGAAAATGAATTAAAATATTATTTAAAAAGAGATTTAATTGATTTTCCATTTACATTAGATATTATTGAAATTGATACACACAATGATAATGAACATTATGAAGACCCTATTATTGTTGAAAACAATTTAGACTTAACTAATTAGATGACAGCTAAGACAAAACGTCGTTTAGCACCAAGTATTAATAGTCTACGTCACAGTGCATGCCCTCCAGGGATGATACTTCGTGCACCGTACACGCGTAAATATTCTACGGCTATTATTCAAGAAGGTTTTACACGAAAAAATAAATCGGGTAAAACTGTACATATAAATCCATCAAAAAAAAACGTAGTTCATGTAAAAGCAAAATGTATTAAAGATACAGGTAAGCCCGGCAAAGGGGAAAAGCTAATTGGTGTATTAAAAAAGGGAGAGCTGCATAAATATGGATATAGTATTTATAATGAAGGTACAATGAATCATAAATCAGAAAGTGAAAGACATGAAGCTTTAAAAAAAGCAGTAAATGTTTACGGAGCATTGAATGTATATAGGAAGCTAGATGCAGTTGCAAAATTAACTGTCCGAACAATTCCCGAAGTATCTAAAATTTATACAAAGGACCGTGATTGGGTCCATTCTACTTTTGGAAATAACTCTTTTTAAAAAATAGCATTAAAGAAGAAGATGAAGAGTCGCAATCTTATAGTTTTAGGTATTATTGTATTACTTTTTATAAGTATAGTTGGCCTACAATTTTTTCCACTGGGCTTAAGTGGTAAACAGGGATTTGTAGATGGTGCATCATGTAAGGCAGGTAAAACACTCACAGGATCTAACATTCAAGGCTTCAGAAATCGTGCAGATGCTGCTGATTTAAAGGCGTCGCGTGCTGCTGCTGGACTAGCGGAGGCCTTTAATGAAGGATTTGCAGTACAAGTTGGAATACCAAAACCAATCAAGGCACCCAATATAACTGCTTCGGCACCAATGCCTACTCAACCAGCCATGCCTACTCAACCACCAATGCCTACTCAACCACCAATGCCTACTCAACCAACCATGCCTACTCAACCAACCATGCCTACTCAACCAACCATGCCTACTCAACCAACCATGCCTACTCAACCACCAATGCCTACTCAACCAACCATGCCTACTCAACCAACAATGCATACT
>Ga0214919_10001973_pt1 | contig 32842 bp, 29 predicted proteins | sample LL1503_MetaG_FD_177994 | JGI IMG/M metagenome (GOLD analysis project Ga0214919, IMG submission 177994) | Freshwater microbial communities from Lake Lanier, Atlanta, Georgia, United States - LL-1503 | ecosystem: Environmental > Aquatic > Freshwater > Lake | place: USA: Georgia | collected... | reverse complement strand
CCACCTCGCATTTACCACCATCCAAAATTAAGAGTGCATCGCCAAATTCAAACTGCACATGCGCAGCACTGGTGGGGCTGACGCGGCCAAACAAATTGGCACTGGGCGCAGCCAAACCCCAGACACCCTTAGCAGCGCAAGCCTTCAGCACTTCATAGGCTACAGGATGTGAAGGGCAACGCAAGCCCACAGAATTTTGTCCGCCCGCTGCAGCTGCAGCCATCTCTGTCTGCCTAGGCAAGATGAGTGTGAGCGGGCCTGGCCAAAATTGCGACATCAATTTTTGCGCAAAGTCGGGGATGTCACTGGCAAATTTTTTAACGGAATCTGCATGGGCCACGTGAACAATCAAAGGATGATTAGAGGGCCTGCCTTTGGCTTGGAAAATTTTGGCGACCGCATTTTCGTTGCTGGCATCTGCGGCTAATCCATAAACTGTTTCGGTTGGCAAGCCCAAAAGTTCGCCAGCACACAAAGCATCGACTGCTTGTTGCACATGCAAGGGGTTACTTCCAGAAATGATCATGGGCTGATGCGTCGAGTAGCGGTGCGGTAGAAGGAGGGTTGTGGTGCGATGCTGATGGCGTGAAACTTAAAAAGCTTCAATCCCCAAGATGGCTGCAGCTTTCAAGGCCACACTGCGAACGTCTGCCACAGAAGCGCCCGTGACATTGAGGTGCCCCATCTTGCGGGCTTTGCGCGCTTCAGTTTTGCCATACAAATGCAAGTGAGTGCCAGGCAATGCCAACACCGCAGACCAATCTGGCAAGCGCATTGTGCCCTTGCCATCAAACCAGACATCGCCTAATAAATTAATCATAATGGCAGCGCTGTGTTGACGAGGTTGCGTCAAGGGCAAACCCGCCAAAGTCCGAACTTGCAAATCAAATTGCGATTGGTCGCATGCGTCAAGCGTGTAGTGACCACTGTTGTGCGGGCGCGGCGCCATTTCATTGACCACCATGCTGCCGTCTTGCAATACAAAAAACTCAACGCACAACACGCCCACATAATTGACGCCTTCTGCAATGGCGCGTGCAGCCGCCACGGCTTGTTGTTGTAAAGCTTCGGGCAAATGGCCCTCATACACTTCAGTGACGGCCAAAATACCTTCGCGGTGCAAATTGCGCTGTACCGGAAAATTCACCATTTGCCCATCACGGCCGCGCGCCACAATGACAGAGCACTCCAAGCTCAATGGCAACATTTTTTCCAAGACACAGGGCACTTGTTTTAAGTCTTGCCATGCAGCACGCAAAGCCGGTACATCTTTCACGCGCACTTGACCTTTGCCGTCATAGCCCATGCGTGCAGTTTTCAAAATGCCAGGCAGCAAACCTTTCGACAAGGCGTCTTCTAATTGCACAGCAGATTCAATCACTGCATAAGGCGCACAAGGCACCCCGCATTTCACGAAGTGCGCTTTTTCTGCAGCACGGTCTTGTGCAATGGCCACCGCATCAGCGCCTGGCGACACAGGCCGCAGTTTGGCCAATTCGCGCAGCGCAGGCGCAGGCACATTTTCAAACTCAGTGGTGATGGCGGCACTGCAAGCCGCCAGTTCTTTCAAGCCCATTGGATCGGTGTAATCGGTTTGAATGTGGCGATGGCTGACTCGGCCAGCAGGGCTTTGTGCATCGGGGTCTAGCACCGCTGTGAAGTAACCCATGGTTTGCGCAGCGTGCACAAACATTCGGCCTAACTGGCCACCCCCCATCACACCCAAGGTGAGCGGCTCGGCGGTCAAAGAAGAAGTCGATTCAATGGCAGCACAGCCACCTGGTAACAAAGACACTGAATTTGTCATGCCGTTCATGCACCGCCTACAGGTGGCAGTGTCATGGTTTTTGCTGCTGCAGTTTGATCTTTTCTGAATTGTTCCAGTTTGGCTTGCAAGGAAGCATCGTTCTGCGCCAGCATGGCCACCGCAAACAAAGCAGCATTGGCGGCGCCTGCTGCACCAATGGCAAAGGTGGCCACGGGAATGCCCTTGGGCATTTGCACAATGCTGTGCAAGGAGTCAACGCCTTGCAAGTGTTTGCTGGGCACGGGCACGCCTAGCACCGGCACCACTGTTTTTGCCGCTAACATGCCGGGTAAGTGCGCTGCGCCGCCGGCGCCTGCAATGATGGCAAACAAGCCCCGAACCTTGGCTGTTTCGGCATAGGTGAACATTTCGTCTGGCATTCTGTGGGCAGAAACCACCTGAAACTCATGTTCGACATCAAATTGTTGGAGAATCTGCACTGCGTGTTGCATCGTGTCCCAGTCTGAACTGGATCCCATGACCACGCCGATGCGTGTTTTGGCTTTGAATGCTGTGTTTGGCATGTTGGGCTTTAATGATGCGTTAAAGAAAATTGTCTCAACTGAATTTCAGTTGAATCCTTGAATTTTAAGGTTTAGGCCATAGGTCTGGTAAATATGATTGATGTCACCGCAGAAACATTTGAAGCCGAGGTCATTGCGGCCTCCATGACCACCCCTGTGCTGGTCGACTTTTGGGCCCCTTGGTGTGGCCCCTGCAAAACCTTGGGTCCCCTCTTGGAAAAGGTAGAAGTTGCCTACGAGGGCCGCTTCAAACTGGTCAAAATTGACTCCGACCAAGAACAGCAACTGGCCGCTGCCTTTGGCATCAAAAGCATTCCCACATGCGTGTTGCTTAAAAACGGCCAGCCCGTAGACGGTTTTATGGGCGCCGTACCCGAAGGTAAATTGCGCGAATTCCTCGACAAACATGTGCCCGGTGAAAATGAAGTTTTGGCCGAAGCTGAGGTTGCAGAAGCTGAAGCCTTGTTGGAATCAGGCGATCTAGAGACTGCCCAAGCCAAATTGATGCAAGCGCTTGAAGCCAACCCCGACAATGACGATGCGCGCTTTGACTTGGTCAAACTGCTCATCAGCATGGGCCAACTCAAAACAGCTTCCACTGTGCTGACCCCCTGCCTGTCTCAAATTCCGCTCAAGTTGCGTTTTGAAGCCTTGAAACATTGGCTCGATGCTTGGGCATTTGTGACCACTGATCCTATGGGCCAATGGCCTTTGGAAAAGTTTGACCAACTCATCGCAGCCAACAAGCGAGACTTTGAGGCTCGCTATGCCAAAGCCCGTGTGCTTTTGGCCAGCGACGATTGGACCGGCGCCATGGACGAGCTTCTAGAAATCATCATGCGCGACAAAAAATGGAATGACGAAGCAGCGCGCAAAACCATGGTGGGTTTATTGGAGTTGCTCACGCCCGTCGCACCCAAAGGCGGTGCCGATCACTCTGGCAAATCTGCGGGAGGCATTGAACTCATGGGCAAAAGTGCAGTGCAAGAAGATCCGCAAGCGGCCATGGTGTCGAGTTATCGGCGCAAGCTCAGCATGATGCTCAACTAAGTCAGCATTCAGATGATCTGAACAGCCTCAGCGCGTTAAGCGCTGCAGTGCTTCTTCGTATTTTGCCGAGGTCTTTTCAATCACTTCAAGGGGCAAACGAGGTGCCGGTGGGGTTTTGTCCCATGGCTTTCCGTTGACCAAGTTGCTTTCTAGCCAGTCGCGCAAAAACTGCTTGTCGTAGCTGGGTGGGTTCACACCTTCGACATAACTTTCAGCAGGCCAGTAGCGCGATGAATCGGGCGTCAGCACCTCGTCCATCAACACCAAAGTGCCATCCGTGTCTAAACCAAATTCAAATTTGGTATCGGCAATGATGATGCCTTTTTCGGCGGCAATGGCGCTAGCAGCTTTGTAAATGGCAATGCTGATGTCTCTGATGCGCGTGGCCAAATCGAGGCCAATCATGTCTACTGTTTGTTCAAACGTGATGTTTTCATCGTGCTCGCCCACGGCAGCTTTGGCTGCAGGTGTGTAAATGGGTTCAGGCAATTTGCTGGCGTTCTTCAAACCAGCAGGCAACTTCACACCACACACGGCTTGGCCTTCTTGGTATTCCTTCCAACCGCTGCCGGCCAAGTAGCCACGCACCACGGCTTCAACTGGGATGGGCTTTAAGCGCTTGACCAACATGGAGCGGCCTTGAACTTGGGGCACTTCGGCGGCACTGACCACACTCTCGGGTGCATCGCCAGTGAGATGAATAGGGCAGAGGTTCAAACCTTTGGGGCCGAGTTTGTGAAACCAGTACAAAGCCATTTGCGTGAGCAACACGCCCTTGCCTGGAATGGGCTCGCCCATGATGACATCAAAAGCACTGATGCGATCGGAGGCGACCATCAAAATTCGATCGGTGCCTACTGCATAGTTGTCTCGCACCTTGCCTCGCGCGAGCAAGCTAAGAGAAGTAAGCGCGGAGGTGTGCAATGCAGAAACTGTCGTCATAGTGCCTGCATTATCGAGTCAAATTCAGTGAACAACTTGCGCCAACTCACCTTTTGCGTACTGCGCTGCCACCACTTGCAAGCTGTGGCTCTTGATTTTGGAGGCCTGGCCTTCACAGCCAAACTCGATATAGCGTTGTTTGCAAATTTGCTTGGCCGCTTCACGCGCAGGTTTGAGCCATTCGCGAGGATCAAATTTATCAGGGTTTTGAGCCATGAATTTGCGCACAGCTGCGGTCATGGCCAAGCGGATGTCGGTATCGATGTTGACCTTGCGTACGCCGAACTTGATGGCCTTTTGAATTTCTTCTACAGGCACGCCGTAGGTTTCTTTCATGTTGCCGCCATATTCACGAATGATGGCCAACAAATCTTGTGGCACGCTGGAAGAGCCGTGCATGACCAAATGTGTATTGGGAATGCGCTTGTGAATGGCTTGGATGCGGTCAATGGCCAAAATGTCGCCTGTTGGTTTGCGTGTGAATTTGTAGGCACCATGGCTGGTACCAATGGCAATGGCCAAAGCGTCAAGCTGGGTGCGTTTCACAAAATCGGCGGCTTGTTCAGGGTCGGTTAAAAGCTGTTCACGGGTCATCACGGCATCGGTGCCGTGGCCGTCTTCTTTGTCGCCTTGCATGGTTTCCAAAGAGCCTAAGCAACCCAATTCGCCTTCGACGGTGATGCCCAATTTGTGCGCCATGCTGACCACTTTTTGGGTGACTTCGAGGTTGTATTCGTAGCTGGCAATGGTTTTGCCGTCGGCTTCCAAACTTCCGTCCATCATGACGGAGCTGAAACCCAAATTGATGGCACCCTGGCACACATCGGGGCTTTGGCCATGGTCTTGGTGCATCACCACAGGGATTTCAGGGTAGGACTCAACCGCAGCTTGAATGAGCAACTTCAAAAAGCCTTCGCCTGCGTATTTGCGGGCGCCAGCAGATGCTTGCATGATCACCGGCGCACCAGTTTCTTTGGCCGCCTCCATGATGGCTTGAACTTGTTCTAAGTTGTTGACGTTGAAAGCTGGAATGCCGTAGCCATTGGCTGCAGCATGGTCCAGAAGCTCGCGCATCGATACGAGTGCCATGTTGAAAAGTTCCTGAGAGTTAAAGATTCATGGTCAAGCGGCTTGGCTGCATCTATGGGGCAAATGAAAACAAATGCTGCTCGAGATGTAACCGGCTTGTAACTGTCCTGATTTTAACAAGCGCCTTTTGGTTTTGGTCAGCTTTGGGCCAGTCAGACTATGATTTCACCCATGTTGAGTCCGCTAAATTCATTTTCTGCAGAAGAGCGCCCCTGTATTTGGCGGCCTTACGCCATTGTCAGCCTGATTTTGCTGATCACTTTCTTGGCTTGGGACAGCACCGCTTGGGACATGTACCTTGCCACGATGTGGGGTGACCCCAGCGGCTTTGCCCTGCGTGACCACTGGTGGATGGCCAAAATCATGCATGCGGGCGCTCGCAATTTGGGCTGGCTTTTTTTAGTGGCCATGCTGATTGGCATCTGGCGACCCTGGGGTGCACTCAGAGCCTTGGCCACAGCCGATCGCGTCAGTTTGTTTTTAACCGTGCTCAGCGCATTGCTGTCTGTCACATTGATCAAAGGCTTCAGTCAAACAAGCTGCCCATGGGACCTTCAGGCGTTTGGCGGGGTGGCGCCTTACGTGTCGCACTGGAACCTGTGGGCTAGCGATGGCGGCGGCGGTCACTGTTTTCCGGCAGGTCACGCATCCACCGGCTTCGCCTTCATGGCAGCCTACTTTGGTCTTCGGCAAAACAATGCACCGGGTGCTGTGAAGTGGCTGCTTGTAGCCATGTGCATCGGATTTATTTTGGGAATTTCACAACAAATGCGCGGTGCGCACTTCATGAGCCACACCCTTTGGACCGCTTGGTTGTGCTGGACTGTGGGCTGGTTAAGTCATGTACTTTTTAACGCCATTGGGCGTAAAAATAAAAGTTAGTATTTACTCGGCTCTGGAAATTTTGAGCATGTTGGTACCACCGGGTGCGCCCATTGGCTCGCCACACGTGATGGCATAGATGTCCCCCGAGGACACAATGCCGCGCGACTTCAAATGCTTTTCTGCCTGCGCCAAAGCTGTATCGCGGTCTGCACTGGTATCCATTAACAAGGGGCGCACGTTGCGGTACAGCGCCATTTTGCGTTGCGCGCTGAGTTTGGTGGTCAGTGCATAAATGGGAATTTTGACGCGATGGCGGCTCATCCACAAAGCCGTTGAACCGGATTCGGTGAGGGCCACAATGCCCTTGGCATTGAGGTGGTGCGCCGTGAACAAGGCGCCCATGGCAATCGATTGGTCAATGCGACTGAAGGTTTGGCCACTGAAATCGGCATCCAATTCGTACTCTTCGGCAGCTTCAGCAGCCAAACAAATTTTGGCCATTTCGACAACTGTTTCAAGGGGGTACTTGCCGGCAGCAGTTTCTGCGCTCAACATGACGGCATCGGTGCCATCCAACACCGCGTTGGCCACGTCACTCACTTCTGCGCGGGTAGGCACAGGGTTGGTGATCATGCTTTCCATCATTTGCGTGGCCGTGATAACCACCTTGTCGTGGGCACGGGCCAGTTTGATCATGCGTTTTTGCAACGCGGGAACCACGGCATTGCCCACTTCCACGGCCAAATCACCGCGGGCCACCATGATGCCGTCGCTGGCCAACAAAATTTCTTCCAAGCGGGGAATGGCTTCTGCACGTTCAATTTTGGCAATCAAGCCTGGCTTGTGGTTGTACTGAGCAGCAGCCACGTTAGCCAACTGACGGGCCATTTCCATGTCGGTGGCATTCTTGGGAAAACTCACCGCTAAATAGTCAGCTTGAAAGCTCATGGCGGTCTTGATGTCTTCCATGTCCTTGGCAGTGAGGGCCGGTGCAGTGAGGCCGCCGCCTTGTTTGTTAATGCCTTTGTTGTTGGACAACTCACCACCCAGCTTCACGGTGGTGTTAACTTTTTCACCTTGCACGGAGTCGACGGTGAGCACAATCAGGCCATCGTTCAACAACAAAACATCGCCAGCCTTCACATCACGGGGCAGTTCTTTGTAATCAAGGCCAACGCCTGTTAAGTCCCCGGGTTCTGTGCGCGAAGCGTCAAGCACAAACTTGGCGCCCGGCTCCAACATAACTTTGCCTTCGGCAAACTTGCCAACGCGAATTTTGGGGCCTTGCAAATCGGCCATGATGGCCACTTCTCGGCCCGCACGCGTGGCCGCTTCACGCACCAGCTTTGCAAGGTCAATGTGATCTTGCGCTTTGCCGTGGCTGAAGTTCAAGCGAACCACATTCACACCAGCGCGAATAATGGCCTCTAACATAGCAGGATCGCGGGATGCGGGGCCTAAGGTGGCAACGATTTTGGTAGCGCGAGTGGGCATGTGAACATGTCTCCGATGTAATTATTTTCAATTTTCCCACGAAATGGGTGACATCCCGAGAACAAATTGTCAGTTGTCCCCTTTGATGCCCGCTTTTTCTACCACGCGGGCCCACCGGCTTAATTCGTTTTTCACCAAATCACTCATGCGCTCAGGTTTACCGCCAGCAACGACCAAGCCTTGCTTGTTCATGGTGTCTTTGACATCCGGCAATTGCAGCAGCGCATTGATATCGGCGTTCAGTTTGGCCACCACGTCTGGCGGTGTGCCCGCCGGAACAAAGACACCATACCAAGTTTCCACCACGCCGTTGGCCACGCCCAGCTCTTTCAAGGTCGGCACATTGGGAAATGCGGGGGAACGCTCTGGGCTCATTAAGGCCAGCATGCGCAAAGAGCCATTTTGCAAATGCGGCGCCGCTGTTTGTAAGGCCACAATGCTGGCGTCGACATGCCCACCCATCAAATCAGTAAGTGCACCTGAGGTTCCTTTGTAGGGCACATGCAAAAGCTTGATGCTGGTTTCTTGTGCCAGCAACTCCATGGCCAAATGTTGCGGTGATCCAGTTCCAGGTGACGAGTAATTCAAAACCCCAGGCTGTTTTTTGGCAGACTCTTGAAAGTCTTTGAAGGTGTTCAAAGCTGACTTACCCGATGTGGCCAAACCAAGCGCACTGGTGCCCAACAAAATCACCGGGGTGAATGCTTGCTGCGGGTTGAAAGGCAATTTGGGCATCAAAGCCGGAAACGTGCCGTGTGCCGTGGCAGTCACCAGCACCGTGAGGCCATTGGGCGCTGCTTTGGCGGCCATGCCGGTCCCAATGGAACCACTGGCGCCTGCTTTGTTGTCTGTGACGACCGAGACTTTCCATTTGTCAGCCAATTTGGGGCCCAACAAACGAGCCATCAAATCAGCACCAGTGCCTGTGGTGAAGGGCACCAACAAGGTCACTGGACCGGCGGGGTAAGCATTGGCGGCGCTGCTTGCACCTGCGGTTTGTGCTTTGGCCATGCCAAGCGACAAGCCAGCGAAGCAAGCCAGCGTCGCAAAACGCAAGCATGCGCGCTGCTTGAGTGAAAAGGCAAGAGAGTGCTGTGTCATAGGGTTCTTCAATTTAGGCTTGAGCTAATTTGCTTTTCCAAACATTCCAAGGCCGCTCAACTTGGCCTGCATTGGTTTCAGCAGAGTTGCGCGCTTCATCGTCAGACAAGTAAATCGGCTCTCCAGCGCCCATGCCAAAGCTCATGCGCATGGCTTCGGCTTGCAGCTTGGCATTGCCTTCGGTGTAGTAAGCACGGAACACCGCAAGTTGAATTGAATTGGCCACCACCACGTTACCATGACCGCGCAGCAAGGCCACGGTGTTGTTGCCCAAGGTGTCTGCCAATGACTCGCCAATGCTTTGGTTGCGAATCAGCATGTCGGAGGTTTCACCCAAGGTGTCGCGAATTTCAAAAGTGGGTACGCTGCTGCCCAAGAAGCCGCTCATGTGGCAAATGGGACGCAGGCGCGCGCCCGTGACACCAAAAGGAATGATGGCGGGTGAGTGGCTGTGCACCACGGAGTTCACGTCTGGGCGTTTCTTCAAAATCGCACTGTGAATGAATCGTTCCAAATAGGATTTTCGGCCCTGTGCATCGTGCACGTCGCCATTCAAGTCGCATTCCACAATGTCAGCAGCAGTCACTGATGCGGGCGCCATGCTGCGCGCAATGAAAAAGCGCTCTGGGTTTTCAGGATGGCGAACACTGATGTGGCCAAAGCCATCAAAGACGCCTTCGTTGGCCAAGATTTGATTGGCTGTGGCCAAGTCTTCTAAGAGTTGTTGAATAGCAGTTGAAGTTGACATGGTGGTTTTCTTGTTGTGTGAATTTACAGTGCAATTTACTTGGTTAGAAACAAACGGGTCCAGTGCTGATTCCATTTTTCAGCCTCATCAACCACGATGCCTGGATCTGTCAAAACGTAATTGAAATTGTTCAAATTAGATTTGACCTTTTGACTGGCCGGTGGCCGACCTAAGCTGTTTAAAAGTGTTTGCGCCTCGGGCGATAGAAAAAAGTCTGCCAACAAAGCGGCAGCATGAGGATGCGGCGCATTTCGAGCCACACCCACACCTTGCGGGCGTGCAAGTGTTGGCTCTATCGGCACCCAATCGATGGGGGCACCACGTTGTTTCAACGACTGCGCATTGGCGTTGTAAATGGTCAAGCCCACATCGGTCTCACCCGCGGCCACCATTTGTGCCAACAAAATGTGACCTTTGCGAACATCTGGTTTTTGCTCTGACAATTTCCTGAAGAAAGTCATGCCGCGTTGTTCGCCCAGCGAATTGACCAAGCCACCCATCCACTCTGCATCTGTCGATTCAATGGCAATGCGACCTTTCCACTTAGGCTCTGTAAAGCCTTCGTAGTGTTTGGGCAAATCTTCGCGTTTGACTTTTTGTGTGTTGAAAGCGACCACAAAGAAATTCACACGGTCAGGCATCCACATGCGGTGCTTGGGAATCATGCCTTGCGGTAAATCTGCAATGTGAGGACTGTGAAATTCCGACAGCATTTTTTCGCGGGCCAACATTTCCATCTCTGGCCCGTTGGTTTCCACCACGTCCACGGTATGGCGCTTGGCACGGCCTTCGTTCACCACGCGCTGAACCACGCCATCACTCAGACCTCGCCAAACTGTCACTTTGATGCCGTATTTTTTTTCAAACTCAGCCATCAAAGGGACCGACTCGGTTGGAGCCAAGGAGGTGTAAAGCGTGACGGCACCTTCTTTGCGAGCGCGTTCTAACAGCCAGGCTTCACGGTCTGGTGCTTTGTTCATGAAAATGGCATCGTGGGGCCCGACATTTTGCGGCACAGTGGTCTGCGCCACTGCAGACACACTGAGCAAAACTGTGGCCACACACATGGCAAGCCTTCGTGTCATGGCTTTAGAGCATTTCAAATCACGATCAAAACAAACTTGCAGCATGAAGTTCTCCTTCAAATGGAGGTCAAGGTGGATTTCACACGTGCAGGGTTCAGGGGTGCTTGGCGCATCCGGACACCCGTGGCATCAAAAAATGCATTGGCGATTGCCGCTGGCACAACGCGGCAGGTGGCTTCGCCCGCGCCGGTGGGAGGCGCCTCTGGGCGGTTGATCAACACGATGTCAATCTCTTCAGGGGTGTCATTGATTTCCAAAATGGGGTAACTGTTCCAATCGACACTTTTGACTTTGTCGGGCGCGAACTGAACTTCTTCAAAAATGGTTCTGGACAGCGCTTGAACCAAACCACCTTCAATGGTGTAACGCAAGCCCTGTGGATTCACAATCAAACCGCAATCGTGTGCAACTGTGAATTTACGGCCCCAAATTCGACCTGTTTTGCGGTTCACTTCAATTTCGGCAACTACGGCGACGATGGTGCCTGCGCGTTGTGCATAAGCAATGCCACGGCCACTCAAAATAGGGCCGCGCCTGTCACGCTTGGCATTGCCGCGTGGCTCCCAACCCGACTTTTCTGCCGCAGCTTTGAGGACGGCAATGTCTCGAGGTGCCTTGGCATATTTCACACGAAATGCAACCGGGTCTTCGCCAGTGGCATAGGCCAATTCGTCAATGAACTGCTCGCTGGCGAATTGAATTTGCAAGCCGACTGGATCGCGCATGTGCGAGGTTCGCATGGGCGACGCGCTTGCAATCAGATCGGGAATGACTTCCCATGCCAACATTTTGTTGTCGAAGGCATAGCTTTCTTCCGGCGTGCCAAAGGTGATGCCGCCTTTGGGAGGCAATCCCAGCTCCATGCCCACCAAACTGTCTCTTGGGTCTGACTCATTGCTGTCAATGGTGGCGCGCGAGAAAGCGCGGGTTGTGAAATCGTAGGCCACCACTTTGCCAGTGGCATCAATGGCGGCACGTGCGCGGTGAACTGATGCAGGTGCTTTAGGGTCCCAAGCAGTGCCATCGTGCCGCATGCCTTGCACTCGCACAGGCTGACCCACCAATTTTGAAATCATGGCAGCGTCTAGCACAGCATCGCCTGCATCGTTGCGGCCATAAGAGCCAGGGCCTTGAACCCAGATGGCTTCGACTGTTTCAACGGGTACCTTTAACAAATTGGCGACACCGTCTCGGGCGTAATGGGGTTTTTGCGAGCCTGTCCAAATGGTGATTTTGTCTGCTTTCACATCGGCTACAGCGCTGGCCGGGCCCATGCTGGCGTGAGATTGGAAAGGCCATAAATATTCAGCCTCAACCACCTTCACGGCCGACTTCAATGCTGCAGCAACATCGCCGTTTTTGATGTCCTCAGAACGCTTGCGCGTTGGCGCTTGTCGAATGTGCTCATGCAGCTTTTCGAATTCAGGAAATGGTTTGCTGCTGGCCACCCAAGTGACCTTCAATTCCTTGGCAGCCTTCACAGCATCCCACTCACGCTCAGCCACCACAGCCAAGAAATTCTTTTCGCGCACTACGCGCGCACCTTTGATGTGCTTGATTGAAGACTCGTCTACCTTTTCTGCCAGCCCGCCTGCAACAGGTGTGCGAATGACACGGGCATGCAACATGCCAGGCACTCTCACATCTGCAATATTGCCTTCGGTGCCATAAACTTTCCAAGCAACGTCATTCCTTGGCAAGGACAATCCAACCACTTTGTATTCAGACTGTGATTTGGGCTTGGCAACACCTTTAACGTCCAGTGGATTGCCAATGCGCTTGTTCCATTCCACCTTGGAATTGAAATACTTGCCACCGATCAATTCTGCATAAGAAACTTTTTGTGCTTCGTTGCCTTTGACAGAAATGACACCGTCGAAAATACTCAAATTAGCAACGGGCACATTCAGTTTTTCTGATGCCAAATTAAGCAAAATGCGACGCGCCTCTGCAGATGCATTGCGAAGTGGTTTGGCACCTCCCTGAATACCCAAAGCGCTAGAAGCACCTCCCTGATTCAAAGAAGTGGCTGAGTTGCCCATCACAATTTTCACTTTGCGATAAGACACGTCTAACTCTTCTGCCACGATTTGACCAATGGCCACGTCAAGGCCTTGGCCCAAATCTACTTTGCCGTAATAAGCCACCACACTGCCATCAGCTTGGATTGCTACCCAAGAATCTAGCTCTTCCGCGTTCAGCGCAGGCTTGATGGCGCTGATGGTCGCCAACGTCGTGCCCACAGCGCCACCTGTGGCGGCAGCTGCTCTGCCTGCTGCTTGCGCAAAGGCTTCAGTTGGCAGGCTACCACTGGCGACTGAGACAACCAGCGCACCGGCTGCACTTAAAAAATCACGCCTTGAAGTCCCACTGACAACTTCTGTCTTGTCTTCTTGCAATTGAGTTGGACGGGCGCTGTCTTGATTGAGTTGGTGTGTCATGTGATCTCCTTAAGCCATCAAGGTTTGAGCGCGCTTGATGGCACGCAAGATGGAGACATGCGTGCCGCAGCGGCACTTCAAACCATCGAGTGCGGTTTTGATTTCAGCATCGGTGGCTTTGGGGTTTTTCTTCAGAAATGCGGCAGACGTCATGACCCAGCCATTGATGCAATGACCGCATTGCGGTACTTGCTCTTCTAAAAATGCCACTTGAATAGGGTGCGGTTTTTCGGGGGTGCCCAGGCCAGCCAAGGTGGTCACTTTTTTACCCTTCACAGCAGACACTGGCATGACACACGAACGCACCGCTTGGCCGTCGATGTGCACCGTGCATGCGCCGCATTGGGCCAGGCCGCAGCCAAATTTGGGATTGTTCAATTTCAGATCATCGCGCAATGCGTAAAGCAATGGCATCTGCGGATCGCTGTCAATTTGAACGGGTTTGCCGTCTACTTGAAATGGGGTTAAAGCCATGTTGTCTCCTGTTTAATTTGATCTGTCTTCTGAAAGCATTTCATCCAAAGCGGCCACCAGTGCGCGGTGCAATTCTGGATCTTGGCTGGAGTGCCCTGCTGTATGCACCACTCGCAACTGGCCCAGTGGCCACACTTGCTTGAGTTGCCAGGCTGTTTCAGTAGGCGTCACCATGTCGAACTGGCCTTGCACAATAATGCCAGGTATGTCTTTGAGATAGCCATTGGCCATGTTGGGCAGAACGTTTCCGCGACTTCCCAAATCGGGATCATGCGCAAACATGTGCGCCGATATTTTGGCCATGGCCAAACAGTGCAGCTCATCTTCTGGTGAAACATAGCCATTCAACAAAGGCTCACTGGGGTGCACGCTGCTAAGGGCATCTTCCCAGGCACACCAAGCTTTGGCCATGGCCAGCACTTGGTCTTTATGGGTACTTTGCAGTACCTCGTCGTAAGCGCGCAGCACCTCACACGATTGGCCATGGGAGCGCTGTTCTCTCAACGGTGTGAGTGCTGAAATGGCCTCGACATAAGCTTGCCATTCCGCTCTAAAAATGCGCGACGCGCCACCTTCTTTGTAGAGCCAATCAAGCTCTTGGTCTTGTGCCGCAAAGACGCCGCGCAAGACCATGCCCGTGACACGGCTTGTGTATTTTTTAGCGTAGGCCAGCGCCAAGGTACAGCCCCACGAACCACCGCACAGCAGCCACTTGTCAACGCCCCGTGCAATGCGAAGTTGCTCAAGATCAGCAAGCAGATTCGCTAAAAAGTTGTGCGCGGTTTCAGCGTGGGGCGTCGATCTGCCGCAGCCCCGTTGGTCCATCAAAATAATTCGGTACCGATGCGGATCAAACAAACGTCTGGCTGTTGGTGTACAGCCACCACCTGGGCCGCCATGCAAATACACCACAGGGCGACCTTTGGGGTTGCCGCACTCTTCCCAATAAACCTGGTGGCCATGCCCCACATCCATGTGGCCCACAAGGTAAGGGGTGATGGCTGGGTAGAGGGGGCTCATGCTTGTAAAGCCGTTCGGCCAAGTTCGGAAGTGCCAGGAAAAACCAAACTCTTAATGACCACAGGCACTGCGCCCGAGGTTTCAAGCATGGCGCCAATGTCAATGAAATCTAACTCTTTCAGGGTAATGCCATCGATTGACAACACCGGGCTGCTGATGTGCAACTCCTCATGGCAATGAATGCCAATGAGGCCACCGCAATCGGCTTCACCCACCAACAAAAGGGGATGCCCTTTCTGGAGTATGGCCTGCATGCCATCCACCACAGCACGGCAAAAAGCATCAAGGCGTTGAAAGGTGGCTGAGCCTTGCCAGCGATAGCACACCACAACAGCCTGTTCGCCATCGTGCAGGTCTAGACGACGGAGTGCGCGTTGAATGCTCGCTGAAATTTCTGGGCCATTCAATGTGTCAGCGGACAAATCCAATTGCGGCGCAATGACCGGCACATTGCGCAGCGGCAAAATAGTAGCGGGCTCTACGTAAATGGTGCTGCCGCTCACCTGAACGGTGTACTGAGATGCGCCAATGACTGTTGCGCGTATGCCTTGATCTGGCACCTCGAGCCTAGGCCCCCATGTTTCTGCTTTGGCCCGAATGGCTTTGGCCAACATGGGGCCTAAGTCGCCATAGGCTTGCGTTTCTCTGCCGTAAACGTATTCAGAGACACCCCCAGAAAAGGTCAGCACGTCAGGCATTTTTTGAGCTCGCAAAGGTTCAAGCCTGAGCAAGGACTGGCTGATAGCGTCTGGTGTAGAGGTGCCAGCCACTTCAAAAATTCTGTCGGCCATGCGCGCTACCATGCGCTCTAATTCTGCAGGCGCAACAGCTTGCCCCAATTGCAAATGGAGGCCGACTTCTTCTGCAAATCTTCGGCCAGCTTCTTCTAAGCGGACCACGGACCCGTTGGCGTCCAAGGCCACGATGCGCGCGCCGATGTCGACTGCTGTTAAGTCAACCAACTCGCCGTTTTCGCACACGGCAATTTTGGTGGTGCCGCCGCCAATGTCAATGTTCATGACGCGTGCGGTTTCGCGCACGGAGCGTGCTGCAGCCCCAGAACCAAATGCAGCGAGTGTGGTTTCTAAGGCATCGCCTGCGCTGACCGATACAAACTTACCTGCTTGCGCTGCAAACAAATCGGCAATGGCGCGCGAATTACTTCTGCGCACAGCCACACCCGTGAGAATCAAAGCACCCGTGTCAATTTTGTCGGGCTCAATGCCAGCTTGTTCATATTGCGCGTGAATGAATTCGCCCAAAGCCTTCGCATCAATGCTTTGATCTGAGGCATAAGGGGTGAGCAACACATCAGACTCATGCAGCACGGTGCGCTCGCTCACAATGTAGCGGTTGTCTAAGCGCTCTAGCACCAGTCTGGAAAAAACCAAATGCGACGTCGACGAACCAATGTCAACGCCCACGCTGACCAAAATAATTTCATCTTCGCCTTCCAAACTGCGGCGAACATTGCTGAAGAAAACGCGACCGCCAACAGGTGCTTCCTGCTGTTTGGGTGCGATCACGTTGTCACTCATTATTTTTTCGGCCCAAACTTTTCCATGAACTCAGCAGGAATGTTGTACCAATCGGGGTCCATGCGATCGGGCACGCTGTTGCGCTTCAAGAGTTCTTGGTACTCTTTGCGAATGTGCGGATCTTCCAACCAATACGGAATGGTGGTGCCGCCTTCGGTCACGTCTTGGGCGGTGTAGTCGGTGTGCTTAGAGCCCGGTGCGCCAGGATCGCGGCCAGGATTGTGCGGGCCAAACCAGGCAGTTAAGCGAAGCGCTTCTTCGCCCGAACTGAAATGTTGGTGATACCAGCGCGCACCGCCGGGTGCTGCCGACACCAAACCAACTGGCTCGTAATCAATGCGGCGTACCAAATGTTCCTTGCCATCTTTCCAAGGTGTTTCGCCTTCGTCTTCTGGCCAAGTGTAGGTATAGCCTTTGCCATTCAAACAAATGAGCACTGCTGCAGAGGTGTGCGCGTGCGCCCTGGAGTAGCGGCCGTTCTCGTGTTGACCAATCCAAAAGTAAAAACAGTTGTTGGTCATGAAGGGCTCAATGCGGCGATAGCCGGGTGAGCGGCGGTTGTCCAAAGGCAACTCACACGTCATGACGTCGGGAATGAAGTTGGTTTTGCGCATGGCCAAACCACGTACGGGGTCGGCTTCCACTTCATCGCGCGCTTGGTAAAAATCATCGGCGCCGTTGAAGCGATCACGGAACACGAAGGGGTTGTTGAACACCGCTTCTGTGCTTTGCAACATGTTCAACACGTTAGGGGCCGTCGTGCCAGCCAACAACAAAGCGCCGCTGGACGTGGCATTCACGATGCGGTGCCACGCATTGATGGGGATTGAGAACATGGAGCCGGCTTGCCATTCAAAGACATGCTTCTTGGTGTCGCCTTCTTGCCAAACTTCGGTGGTACCGCGGCCTTCCACCACCAAGTAGATTTCTTCGTACATGTGCTTTTCAGGGTGCAGTGCGCCAGCACCCGGCACCTCGACCACGTAGCAGCCCCATTTGGTTTCTGTGCCGTAGAGTTGAATGAAATGGCCCTTACCGCCAGTTCTCTTCCAAGGCACCAAGGGCAAGTTTTGCACCTTGTTAATGCCCACATCGCGAAAGACGGGCAAACCTTCTGCTTCCATGAAAGCGTCGTAAGGCGTAGGTTGTTTTTTGAATACGCCATAGCCGGCTTTTTTGTGACCCGCTGGCTCGTGCCAATGGCTGGTGTCTTTGTCGTGGGGCATGTCTCAAGTCCAAAAATAATGGGTTGCAAAAGGGCGATGAAGGCCGCCCGGGATGCTGTTCTTTTATACAGAACGGCGTTCTACTATGCTAAACCACCCCTCTTGTAGCGTCAACAGGGTTCGCCTTTGCAAAGGCCTTGAATGCTGTGGCTTTTTCTCACAAGGCGCGACACCAAAAAGTGTTGTTCTAACGCAAATGAACGTGGCGTCTAGGGTAATCACGAATGTGTGAGAAGCCCGATTTTTCGCTTAATAACAGCACTGTCTTTCAAAAGAGAACAGTGTTCTACATGCCGGAACTGGCGGCGGAACTCCCCAGTTCACTGGGCTCAATGATTTCATTTTTATTACTTGGAGATACACATGACTTTCAAATATCGCGCCCTCACTTTGGGTTGCTTCGCAGCAATGGGTTTGGCCGGCACAGCGCAAGCTGTTCAAGTTGCAGGCGAATTGCTCGAGGTTTACGGCAACGTTTACCCACAATACCAAACCGTGACGTTTGGTGACTCTTCAGCTACGGGCGCTGCAGTCAGCACTTTGACCGGTGGCAAAACTGGCGCACAAACCAACACCTTCAAAGCGGGTGCTGTCAGTGCCACCAAGTTAACCCCTGTGAACTCTTACATTGGTTTCACTGGCAAGAAAACAATTGACGGCCTGACATTGGGCTATGACTTGCAAGGCGTGATCAACATTGACAGCACTGCATCCAACCCTTCATTCATGTCTGAGCCACGTGACGCATTTGTCTGGATCAGCCATGACAACTTCGGCACCTTGCAAGCTGGTCAACAAGACACCATTTACAAATCCTACGGCGACAAAGTGCGCATGTTGGGTGTTTCTTCAAGCAACTTCGTTTCCACTTCCAACGTGGTGTCCAACCCCACATGGAGCAACAAAGGCACTTCAACTTCTTTCAACACTCGCGTGAATGGCCAATTGCTTTGGACCAGCCCCCGCATGGGTGGCTTTGAAGTCGGCTACTCACTGCGCCAAGATCCTACGAAAACTGCCACTCGCAACCAAGGCTTGAGCTCAGTCGGCATTAACTGGACAGACAAAACTTACTATGTTGGCTTGGCACAAGAAGTTCACGATGACTACTATGCGTTCTCTGGCGCAGCATCCACAGCTGCAGCTGGTTCTATCTACAACGCAGCAGCTGGCTTGCGCTCTAAAGACACCGCCACTCGCTTGTCATTTGGTTACCGCGCATCAGGGGTTCGCATCGGTGCAGATACCTCCACGCTGAACTACACAGAAACTTCTGCGCAAGCCAATGGTTTCCGTAGCTACAAAACAAATTCTTGGCAAATTACGGGTGAGTACGACTTGAACAGCAAAATTGCTGTAGCAGCCCAGTACGCCAGCAACGGCGCTGGTAACTGCACATTGAACGGCGCCATCTCTTGCTCCACAGTGGGCTTGGGCGGTACCTTGGTGGGCTTCGGTGCCAACTACAAGTTGGACAAGAACTTTGCCATCTTCGCCTTGGCAGCCAAGGGCTCTGCCAACTCTGGCGCTTCCATTTCATTGGGAAGTGGTGCTGGACGTACAGCCATCGGCGGTACCATCAATGCAGCAGCAGTGGGCATTCAAGCTCGCTTCTAAGCTAAGCACTTAGGTGCTATGAGCAAGCAGGTGTTCTTCACGGAACACCTGCTTTTTTCTTGTTTGATCAGGGTCCTGAAATGAAGAAGACTTTTGTAGACTTAAGCGTGTTAGCTAGCGTAGGCTTCTGTGCGTTTGCCAGTGCGGCCGATTTGGAAGCAGCCAAAAGGGGCGAAACGCTCTATATGCAGCACCAATGCTACAGCTGTCATGGCACCCAAGGCCAAGGAGGTGAGCGCAACGCGGGCCCTAAGATTTTCCCCAACCCTACGCCCTTTGTAGCGTTTGAGCTGCAAATGCGCACACCGCGCAATTTGATGCCACGTTATTCCGTACAAAACATCAACGATGTGCAGATGAAAGATTTGTATGCGTTTATGGAAAACATGCGCAGCAGCCCTGCTGTTGCACAAATTCCGTTGCTCAGCAATGCAATGCGCTGAATCACATTAACTTAGAAGCTTATTTCCGCGTGAAATACAGTTTCGTGCCGTGAGTACCAGCTGCGGTACAAACTGATGACCCTTTTGAAGGGCGCTGGTGAGTATGGTCAGTCCCGATTAAATGTTGGCACTCTTTTTCAGTCACTCTGCACAAAAATGCAAGGCGAGTTGATAGTTGATCTGACATCTTCAAAGCAATACTCCATGCGCTTTGACCATATCGTGAATTGGAAAATAATTCAAGTTAGGCGCCTCAATGAGCACGTCGACTTTTCTGCCGTGCATGCTTTTTGACACCTTTGTAGATAGCTTGATCATCAAGCTGGCTGGGTCATTCACTGGCTCAGTGAGTTGAACCATGAGATCAACATCACCGCCGCGAGTTGATTCATTGACACGAGATCCAAACAACCAAACAGGCGCAGCATGTCCCACAACCTCTATGGTTGCATCACGAATAGCTTGGACTTGATGTTCTGTGAGGCGCATTTAGTCATTCTAGACCCCAAACATTAGAACTCAAAGCATCAACGCGCCTGGCAAACCACATCCAGCAAAGCTGGACGACCTTTTTTCACTTCTGCTAACGCACGCTGGAGTGCGCCTTTGAGTTGCGCTGGGTCTTTGATGGGGCCTTCTGCCCAAACGCCATGGCCTTGTGCAATTTTGGCGTAATCAATATCTGGGTTGCGCAAGCTGTTGCCAATCCAAGCTTGGTCTGTACGGCGTTTGTGCAATGAAGCCATGCGCTGCAAGTGCATCACCTCTTGGTAATAGCCACCGTTGTTGTGCATGACCATGAGCAACGGAATTTTGTGATGCGCGGCGGTCCATAAAGCGCCTGGCGCATACAACAAGTCACCATCGGGTTGAAAGTTGACGGTGATGCGCCCTAGTGCCTTGTTGGCCAACGCAGCACCCACGGATGCAGGCAGGCCATAACCCACACCTTGTCCGCCCGAGCCGCCCAACATTTGGTGGTAATCGGTCGTAGGCCACAACTTGCGTGCCCAAGAAATGCGATCACTTACGGCCAAGCACCAAGGCTCGTTTTTAATCACTTCGTATGTTTCCATGGCCAAGCGCGCTGTGCTGATGGGTGACGCATCCCAACCCAGTGCTGCGCCTTCTTTGGCAGATTTAAGTTGTTGGTCCCACCGTTTTTTCATGGGCTCACGACGTGCTTCAAAGCTGGTTTTTTGCGCCGCGGTGGCATTTTTCAAAATGTAGTCGGTGAGGATAGGCATAGAAGCTTGCGCCTCTCCTGGTATGGCCATCTCGACTGACAAAAATCTTTGAAAGTCTTGGTAGTTGGAACGAATGGACACATCGTTCATGCCAATGGTGATGATTTTCACATCGGGCTTGGCTTCGGGGCGAACTGTTTTAAAGGGGTCGCTCAGGCTATTGACTTGGCCCCAAGGGTCGTAAACCTCGAGCATCAAAATGACGTCTGCTTCACGCACCAAGGCGCGCTTTTGATCGCTCAAGCACAGATGGTGCATGCTGGGAAAATTCATGCGCGCGCCCAAATCAACCACGGGAGCTTGCAAGCTTTCTGCCAACTTCACCAAAGCCTTCACGCCCTCCTGGTTGCGCGCTGCGCGGTCTGCCAAGATCACTGGGTTCTTCGCATTCAACAAAAGCTTAGCGGCTTCTTGCAGTGCGCCCGTGTCGCCTTGCAGGGGAAGCGCGGGCCGAAGCTTGGGAATGCTGGGTGGCTTGCCATGAATGGCATCTTCTTGCAGGTCAATGTCGGCCATGATGACCACGGGCCCCATCTGGCCTGTGGTGGCCACACGGTAGGCCCGCACAGTAGATTCGGCAAAGTGTTGCAAAGAGCCCGGTGCGTCATCCCACTTGAGATAGTCGCGCAACATCAGGGCCGGGTCTTGTACCGAGTGAGACCATTCCGTGCCAGGTCTGCGCTTGTCGGCATCGATGCCGTTGCCGCCAAACATGATGACAGGCACCCGATCGCACCAAGCGTTGTAAACCGCCATGGCCGCATGCTGAAAACCCACACTGCCGTGCGCCATGACAGCCATAGGCTTGCCTGATGCTTTGGCATAGCCGTGCGCAATGGCCACTGAAGATTCTTCGTGCAAACAGGTGATGAGCTCAGGACTCTTGTTGCCACCGTAATTCACCAAGGACTCGTGCAAACTTCTAAAACTAGACCCTGGGTTGGCGGCCACATATTCCAAGTTCAAACTCTTGATCACATCGACCATGAAGTCAGATCCAGGGCGCGGAATCAAGCGGCCACTTGCCTCTGCTTTGGCATCAGCATCACTGAGTTTGGCCGCAGCCGCAGTGACAGCGGGGGCCGCCGCTTGAGCTTGCTGGACCAAGGCAACCCCAGCAGCAGAAGCTGTGGCCACACCTTTGAGAAAATCTCGACGGCCAGAAGTGGCTTCTGATTTTTCAGATTTGGTGTCAGCGCTAGAAGGCTGGTTCTGTTCATGCATGTGAGGCATCCTTTGAATGGGCGGGAATCCAGACCACCATGATGTTGGCAATGATGATGGTAGCGGCTAACAAATAGAACGCGGCCAGCAGGCCATACTGATCCGCCACAATACCGCCCAAGATGGGGGCAATGGCTTGCGCACCAGATTGCATGCCAAACATCAAACCGATGGCAGTGCCGCCCATGTTTTTAGGCGTGGCATCTAGCATCCAAGCCTGCATGATGGGCCTGGCTGCATAAAGGAAAAATCCTAATACGGCGATGAGAAACACAAACCAAGGCGAGCCGCCTGCAAAGGTCATGAGCAACAAGACCACGCCGCTCATGCCAAACGAAACCATCAAAATGTTCTTGCGTCCCATGGTGTCAGACAGATGTCCCGCAATGGGCGCAGCAATGAAGCCTGTGAGTTGCAACAAGGCCATGCCAGCGCCTACCCAAAACAAGCTGTAATGCATTTCATTGGCCAAATACAAAGGCAAGAAGGTGAGCAAGGTACCTTGCGTCATCGATCTAAAGCCAGAGCTCAGGGTGAGCAAAAACAAGCCAGGCGTTTTCATTAAGGTGCGCAGTCCCGCAACATAGCTGCGCATGCTTTGACCTTTTGAATCTGCAACCGTTGCAGCATTGACATCACTGACTTCAACAGCCGTTTTGGTTTTTTGCTTGGGTGCAAATGTCATGGTGCCCAAGAAAAATAAGATGAGCATCGACATGGCCGCACCAGGCACCACATTGAGCACCACAATTTCGCGCCACGACAAAGTGGTTAACAGTGCTCCCACCGCCAAGGGTGCCAGCGCATCACCCACATTGCCGCCCATGCCGTGCAATGACAGCGCCAAACCCTTGCGCTTGGGAAACATGCTGCCCAACAATGGAATGGCGGTGGGGTGCCACAAATTGTTGCCAATGCCTACCAGCATCACGCAAATGAGCAGCATCCAGTACTGTGAACTGAAGCCCATCATAAGGTAAGGAAAGCCCACCCAAAATAGCGAAAGGGCCATCAGTTGGCCCTTCTTACCCCACACATCCACCAACATGCCGCCAGGCACGTTAGAGATTGCACCCGCCGCATACTGGCAAGTCATGATGAAGCCAATTTGGCTGTAGTTCAGACCCATTTCGTTGCCAATGAGTGGCAACAACATGAAAAACGTGGCGGGGTACCAATGCGTGAGCGAATGGCCCAAGGTAATGAGTCCCATGTTGCGAATGTCCAGCTTGGACATTGGTACGGCGACATCAGCAGCAGCTTGCGAGGTACTCATGGTTTTGCTCCGCGGATAATGATTTCATCGTAAAGCTTGCGCCATTTGTCGCGGCCGTCCAAGCTTTCTTGTGGATCCACCACCAACATTTTGTAGTTGCGCAACGATGACGCAATTTTGCTGTTAGCAGGCAAGTAGGCCAAATCGGCATAAGCTTGCTGGCCTTCTCCCAACAAATAATCCATGAACAATGCAGCGGCGGCTGGGTTTTTGGCGTTCTTCATCACACCCACCGCATTGCCCCTAACCACCGCAGGCTGAAGCACCACCCAATCGATGGGTGCGCCTTTTTTCTTTAGCTGCTCGGGCATGTAGTTGTAAACCGTGAGCGCCACGGGCACTTCACCGGCTGCCACCATGTTGGTTAGATTGGTATGGCCCTTGCGCACAGAAATGCCGTTGCTTGTGGCCAAGTCGCGAAAGTATTGAATCCCTTTGGCTTCACCCATGGACTTGACTACGGTTACAAACCAATCGATGTTTTCAACTTCAAAACCCAAACGGCCTTTCCATTTGGGGTCGAGCAAGTCGTCATAGGTTTTAGGCAATTCAGCTGCTTTGACCGACCCGGTGTTGTAGGCCTGCACCCACATTGAGTAGATGGTGGTGGCGTATTCTTTGTGCGCCGGCACGCTGCCCGGCATGAGTTCCGTGAAATGAGGGGACGCTACAGCCTGCAACATTTTTTCGCGGTGAAGCACCTCAAGCTCGACTGTGCCAGCGTGGACCAAATCGACGTTGTAGCGTTTGGCCCGAGTTTCATTGATGGTGCGGTTCATGACGCTGTCGCCACTGGCACGCCATGTGGTGACCTTCACACCGTATTTTTTTTCAAAAGGATCTATGAGGGGTTTGAGATCCTTTTCTGCAATGGACGTATAGAGCGTGATGCCGCCTTCCAATTTGGCCGCAGCGGCCAGCTTGGCTGATCGGTCTGGTGCCGTGCTTTTGAGCAAGGCCATATCGGTTGCGCTTTGCGCTTGAGCTAAGCCACTCAAACTGCCCAAACACAGGCACAAGGTCATCAAATGAACAAAGTGGCGCACTCTGAACACAGTAGAACGTTTGGAATTCAGCATGCTGTGATCCTTTGTTGTATGCACCCGGGGTGCTTTGGCTTGAACGCGTATCAAGCTTTGCGGTTGAAAATATCGTCGTAAATTTTGTTCCACTTTTGACCATCGTCCAAAGTTGTTTTGGGGTTGGCAAAGGTCAGGGGCATTTTGTTCAAGTTAGAAGGCACTTTGGTGCTGGTTGGAATGAAATCGCGCTTGCCCAAAATGACTTGGCCTTCGGTCAATTCAAAATCCTGGAACAGCAAAGCGGCATGCGGATGTGGCGCATGTCGGGCAACACCATTGGCATTGGGCCTTGCAATGGTGGGGTCTAAGGCAAACCAATCGACTGGCGCGCCAGAGTTTTTCATTTGCTCAATTTTGTAGTTATAAACCGTGAGCGCCATCGGTACTTCGCCAGATGCCACCAAGTTAGACAACAAGGTATGTCCCTTGCGAACCGACACTGCGTTCTTGCGGGCAATTTCTTTGAACAAGGCAAGGCCTTTTTCCTCACCCATTTTCATGACGGTTTCAGCCAACCAGTCACTGTCATCCGCCTCGACTGACAACTTGCCTTTCCATTTTGGATCGAGCAAGTCTTGATAAGTTTTAGGCAACTCTTCTTTTTTAATCAGTTTGGTGTTGTAGGCACACGTGAAAATATTCAAGCGTGTGGCAATCCACTCCTTGTGTGAGGGAATGGCTTGAGGAATGAGCTCGTTCAAAAAGGGCGAGTTGGCTGCGATCAATATTTTCTCGCGAGACAACACTTCCATTTCGGGGCTGTTGGTCTCAAACACATCGACCTCAAAGCGATTGGCTTTGGCTTCCAACAAGCCGCGCTGTAAGATTTTTTCTGAACCACTGCGCCATACTTTGGCCTTGACGCCGTACTTCGCTTCGAAGGCGGAAGTGAGCGCAGCCATGTCGTCAAGCGGCATTGACGTGTAGATGCTGACAACACCCTCTTTTTTCGCGCCTTCAGCCAAACGCTTTTGGCGCTCCGCCCCAGTCAAAGCGGCCAGAGCTGCGATGCTGTTGGCTGGAGCTTGCGCCATGACAGAACCCAAGCTAGCAGCACCCAGGGTGGCTGCGCCTGCTTGAATCATTTGTCGACGTGAAAAATGAGCATTGTTCATTCGATATCTCCAATTAGGATTTAGGGGGAAGTGTGGGCAGTTCCGCCTCGTAAGCTTCCTCCATGCGTGGCTTCATGCCGTGCTTGGCCAAAGACTCTTCGAAACGAGTGCGAACTGCCTGACTTTCGTCAGCATAATCAATTTGGTCGCCTCCCACACGGCGGCTGATCCAAGCCTTAGGTACGCCTTGGGCATTTCGTATAGACACCACCTCGTGTTTAAAAGCAAGGTAACGTGCAGGTGTTTGCCCCGTATTGAAATGCTGGTGGAACCACATGTTGGGCGGCACAATCATGGCGCCCACTTCCCAATCGTATTGACGCGCCTCTTCGCCTTCGGGCCACATCAAGCTGTAGCCTTCACCGCTCAAAATAATCACGTGGGCGCCTGGGCCGTGGCAATGTGCCTTTTTGTAGGTGCCTACCGGGAATTGAGAGATGTGGCTGTTCATGGAGCCACGTGCCATGTTGAATCGAATATGTCCGCCGCCGGCACCGCGCTCTTTGGCGCTGATGAGTGGCAAGTTGACGGCATCAGCCACAAAGTTGGTTTCAAGCAGCAAACCCTTTTGCTCGCCCTTGCCGCTGAAATAATCTGGCTCGCCATTGAAGCGGTTGGCGAAGTCGTGTTGCGTGTTGAACACAAAGTTCAAATCTTCGTACAAGTTAATGACGGGTGGGCCGTTGGTCACGGCCACAAAACGCGCAGCATCTTTGCCTGAACCATTAAAGTGTTGGTGCATGCAGTTCAAAGGAATGGCAAACAAGGCGCCCGCTTGCCACTCAAATGTGATGCGATGGCCTTCATCATTCCAGACCGTGGTGGAACCGCGGCCAGACAATACATAAATCATCTCTTCAAAAATTTGACGCTGTGGCTCGAGTTGTTTGCCGGGCGCAATTTCGCACACATAGCAATCGTTGGACGTGCGTGAGGCTTCGTGGTTGATGTAAACACCTTTGCCGCCGCGGCGTGCCCAAGGTTTTAAATCAACCGTGTTCAAGCTGCGAATGTAATGGGCACTGATGATGTCCAAACCTTCGTTTTTGACCCAGCGGGTATAGGGTGTTTCTTTTTCGGTCGCGAATTTGGAAGCGAGGTCTTCCGATACGAGTGCGTCTTTTGCCATGTGCTGCTCTGTTTTATTTGTAATGAGACAAGGGAGGGCACACAAGGTGCCCACCTATTTTTTACTTGCGCAAATATTTCAAAATTGCTTCGCCATCCAACTTGATCGAAGGATCAAACTCTGGCGCGTTCTCAATTTGCTCCAAGTCATTCAAGCCGCAATATTTGAAAATACGGTTGATAGAGGAGATCAAGCGCACAGGGTGATCAGGATCTGCGTTGAAGTGTTGGTGGATGGTATTTGGTGGAATATAAATCACATCACCGGCTTCCCACTCGTAACGCTTGATTTCGTCTTGCGGCTTCCAGTGGTAGGTGTCTGTAATTTCGACATCGCAGTCTTGGTGTAAATCGTAACCGCGGCCTTCGAGCACATACACGCACTCTTCAGCCAAGTGACGGTGCTTACCAGACTTGCTGCCGGGTGGAATGATTTGCATGTAAGCATCGACGGTTTCGATGCGGGTGTTCATGGATTCGTTCAGCAAGTGCTTGAGCAAGCCTTGACGCGCCATTTCCCATGGCATGTCGTCTGGGCGCACCACTTTGTGGCGCTTGGAATTGCGCGCAGGCATTTGCTCTGCATCGTCCAAAAGACCTTGGTAATATTTGCCTTGTTGGTTGCCTTGCAACCATGATTTTGATTCGTCCCAAGCCATCTCAGTAGCCTCCCTTTGGATGGTTAAAGTCTTCTTCGTCGTTGCGCGCCACAAAGCCTTCACCGCCTGGTGCGGGCTCGCTTGGGCGTGGTTCGACTTGGTGTTGGAACAGCATGTTCATGAACATGTACATGGGCTTGGTCTTGATGACCAACGCACGCGCAGGGCGCTCGTTGCTGGCGTTAAAGTGCTGGTGTACACAGTTGTTGTGAACCACTGCAATGTCGCCCGCTTTCCAGTCATAGCGAATGCCATCGTGAATTTCGTAGCCGGTGCCATCCAAAATGTAGAACGCAGCTTCGTTCACATGACCGTGCTTTTGTGAATTGCCACCAGGGCCGTATTCTTCCAAGTGCATGTGAAAGGTTTGTGTGATGCCATCTTTGGGCTCCACATAGTGACGGCTAAAAGCTTGGGGGCCATCGTTGAATTTGATGTCCTTGCCTTTGCGCACGCGGGGCATGGCGCGCAAACGCTTCAATTCATCGCCTAAGTTGTAAGGGCCGGCAATGGCGCGTACAAAGGTGCGATCTTTCTTACTGTGGTAGTGCGACTCATTGGGAACGAATTCCGTTGAGGGCGCTTTTTTGTCATCAGCACTCATGGTTTTCCTTTTGGATTAAAAAATTAATTTTCTTGTTTGAGAACGATGCAGTCGGAAGGATCCAACACGATATGAATAGGTGCTCCAACGGGTGTTTTTTGACTTGGGTGAACACGGGCCAACATGACTTTGTCGTTCACTTGCACCTGAAAATCAAGCACATCGCCTAAGAAGATTTTGGCAAACACGGTGCCTAAATAATGGTTGGTGTGACTGACGGGCGGCGTTGAATCGCTGAGGTGCACGTCTTCTGGGCGCACACACACTTTCACTTCTTCTCCCACATGAAAATCATGGATCATGGGGACTTGAACCGTGCCAATTTCTGAGTCAACCACCATGGAATGGGCTGCAGCATCCACCGACCTGACGGTTGCCTTGATGAAATTGATGGTACCCACAAAGTCAGCGACGAACTCCGTGTTGGGCGTTTCGTAAATTTGACGCGGTGTGCCAATTTGCATAATGCGGCCATTGCGCATGACCGCAATTTCATGCGACAAGGCCAGCGCTTCTGACTGATCGTGTGTGACGTAAATGGTCGTGATGCCCAACTCGCGTTGAATTTTCTTTAACTCAAAGCGCATTTTTTCACGCAGTTTGGCATCTAGGTTAGACAAGGGCTCGTCAAGTAACAACAACTTGGGCTCCATGACCAAGGCGCGCGCCAAAGCCAAACGCTGTTGCTGTCCACCTGAAAGTCTTGTGGCATCGCGGTCTGCATATTGCGCCAATTCGACTGAATCCAATACCCGCATGACTTTGGTTTCAATGTCTTTCCGAGAATATTTTTTTTGCCCCACTTCCAATGGAAAACTGGCATTTTGAAAGACCGTCATGTGGGGCCAAATGGCGTAGGACTGAAACACCATGCCAAATCCACGTTTGTTAGGCGGGATAAATACTTTCTGGGCTGAGTTGTAAACGGCAGTGCCACTGACAGTGATCACACCTTCGGTGGGTTTTTCCAAGCCTGCAATCGATCGCAAGGTGGTCGTTTTGCCACAGCCGCTGGGGCCAAGCAAAGTAAAAAGCTGACCCTCTGGCACTTCAAAGCTCACATCTTGCGCGGCCTTGACGACGACACCTTTGTCACTGACATATTCCGTATGCAATCCACTGACATTTAGCACTTTAGTTCCTTGTTTTAAATGAAGTCAGGCAAGGCCGCGTTGGCCTTGCCCACCTGCAACTTATTTAGCTGTCTTTGACACCAAAGCGTTTACCAGCCGTCTGAGCGATCCCGACCAAGACCAGCAAAAGCAAAATGAAGAGCACGCTCAAAGCAGACAGCTCCACATACTGTCCGTTCTCCCACAGCTCCCAAATCACAATGGAGATCACTTCATTGCCAGGGCTGTACAAAAGAATCGAAGTGGACAGCTCGCGAATCGAAACAATCATCACGTAAATCCAGCCAGCCACCAAGCCCGGCTTGAGCAATGGCAAGATGATGCGGCGAAACACCGTAAACCAACTGCCCCCACTCATGCCACCCGACTCTTCCAAGTCTTTGTGAATTTGCAACATAGACGTGGTGCTGTAGCGCAAACCATAAGGCAGGAAGCGCGTGACATAGGCCAACAAAATGATCCAAAAGGTGCCATAAATCCCAATGTCAAACGTGAGGTAGAAAATCATAATTGACACTCCAAGCACCAAGCCAGGAAACACCATGGGCAATGAAGCCAAGTTGTCCAACAACCAGCGGCCGCGAATTTTTGTCTTCACCACAATCCAACACACAACAGCCGCTAACAACATCACGGCTGTCGCTGTTGCGAACGACATCCACAAACTGTTTAAGACTGCGTTGCGGATGGATTCGGAGCCCAAAATATAGCGGTACCCGTCCAAGGTGATGCGTGACAAAGCTTCGACAGAAGGTGGTGCATAAAATTTTTGCAACGACGACCACAAAAGCACTAAAAAGGGCAGAACAACAATGAACAAAAAGTAAACAATGAAGATGGCCATTGTGAAGTAGCGCCATAGCCCCAAATCGATGGTGCGAGGGCGGAAACCTTTGCCCGTCACGGTGGCATATTTGCTGCCAGTCGATGAGATGCGAGACTGTACATAAATGCCGCCCGTGGTGAGCAGCAACAAAATAACTGAATAACTGGCCGCCAATCCAATTTGGCTTGGATACTGGTGAATGGCTTGGTAAATGGCAGAGGTGAAGACTTGGATGCCTGCGGGCAAGCCTAAAAGTGCAGGCACCTCAAATGAGGCGATGGTGTTGACAAACAAAGTCAGTACCGTGGCCATGATGGCGGGATAGGCCAACTTCAAGGTAATGCGGCGCAATGTATTCAATATGCTAGAGCCGCTCATGACGGCCGACTCTTCAAGCGAGGGGTCCATGGCCTTGAATGCCGAAGACATGAGCAAGAACGCCATCGGCGAGCAATGCAGTGCATCGACCCAAATCATGCCCCACATGGAGTAGATGTTGAAAGGCGGTGAGTCAAGGCCAAAAATGGCCATCGCCCAAGTGTTCAACAAACCAATCTTGGGGCTGGCCAACATGATCCACGAAATGGTGAACAAAATGCCTGGAATGATGAGTGGCACGATGGACAAGGCAAAAAACAAACGCCGCAAAGGTGTATTGGTTCGCTCGTTCATCCAAGCCAATGCCGTACCGATGACAAACGCCAACAAAGAAGTGCCCAACGCGAATTGCACTGAGTTCCAAAAAATGGCCACTGTTTCTGGGTTGGTATACGCCGTGAGGTAATTACCCAATGTGAAAACCGACGGCGATGAAGCGGTCTCTGGCGTGTGGAAACTCTGCCAAATCATGAAACAGAATGGGACCAAAGCAAGAATGGCCACCACCACCAAGCTGATACCAATGACCACCCACTTGGCGTCAAATGCTGCACCAAACTTAGGGCTTGCAGTTTCTGCGACTGAACTTTGCACGAATTAATTCTCCAGAATTACGCTGATCAAATCAGAACCGGTTACTCGTTCTTTTATGCGGAACTACAGTCCATATAAAGGCACAAAGGCTATTAGGCGGGAATCAACCAAAAGTGTCAAGAGACGGCCGGACGGGTTTACCCTAGCGGGAGTTTTCCTCTCATGAATCTCGAAAGCGACTCAGGTTGGCGTCTTTTCAAAGCGTTTAATTTGAGTCATCATTCTTTTATAAGGAACGATGTTCTTTTAAGCGGGAAATCGATATGATGTCATACAAAGGCTTGTAGCACCCAAAATCTTTCGTTCTTCAAAAGCTGATGACCTCACCATCATGGCTTAGACAGGGCGTTCATTACAAACCCAGAAGCCTTCAAATGGAAATGTCAGAATCTCATGACCACTGAATCCTCTTCGTCCAAAAGCTCACGCTTGTCATCTGTCGCAGCAGCTGTTCGCGTCCTGAAATGCTTCTCTGAAGTTGAGCCTGAAATTGGCATCAGCAGTTTGGCCAAACGTTTGTCTTTGGCCAAAAGCACGGTTCACCGCTTGGCTGTCACGCTCACCAGCGAAGGCCTTTTAGAACAAAGCCCCGAAACAGGTCGTTACCGTTTGGGCATCAATTTGTTCGTGATGGGAGCTTTGGTTCGCCGTCGTTTGGATGTGTCCAACATGGCGCAGCCTTTTTTGAATGTGCTGCGCGAACAGACCGGCGAAACCATTCACTTGGCCGTGATGAACGAAACCAATGTTTTGTACCTCTACAACCTCGAAAGTCGCCAAGCCATTCGCATGAAGAGCTACATCGGCACCATCAAACCGGCCTTCTGCACCTGCGAAGGCCGGGCCATTGTGGCTTTTGGTGGCCCCGAATTGATGAACAAGGTTCTTAACGCACCGCTCATAGCGCGCACCCCTGGCACGCAAACTGATTCCGCGCAACTCATGAAAATGTTTGCCGAAATCCGCTCCTATGGTTATGCCATTGATGATGAAGAGTCTGAACAAGGCATGCGCGGCATTAGCGCACCGCTCAGAGATATCACGGGCCAAGTGGTGGCGGCCATTGGCATTGGCGGTCCTAGCCAGCGTTTGACGCTTAAAAAGTTGCGCGGCTTGGCGCCTGTTTTGCTCAGCACGGCTGAAGCCATCTCCTCTCAATTGGGCTATCGCGCGTAAATTCATGTCTCAAGCAGTACACCTTATTCAATTGGCTGGATCCGATCAGTCTTTTCCTTGCGCAGACAACGACACCTTGCTTCGTGCTGCCCTTCGAAGTGGCATTGCGTTTCCCTACGAGTGCAATGTCGGCTCGTGCGGCAATTGCAAATTTGAATTGCTGGAAGGCGTGATGTCCTCCTGCTGGCCAGAAGCGCCGGGCCTTTCAGACAAAGATCGCGCTAAAAACAGAGGTCTTGGTTGTCAGAGCAAACCCTCGGGCCCTTTGCAAATCAAGCTTCGCACCAGCGATAAATATGCGCCTCAGCATCGCCCTGTTCGCACCACGGCAACTTTTGTTTCATCGCACGCCATCACGCATGATTTGTCGGAATTTAAGTTTGAAACCGCCACACCTGTTGCTTTTTTAAGTGGCCAATACGCTTTGGTGCAAATGCCAGGTATTGCGGGGCCGCGCGCCTACTCTATGAGCAATGTGGGCTTGATCAATGGCAACTCCCAAACAAGTCAAGTCATGGAATTTCAAGTTCGGCGTGTTCCAGGCGGGCATGGCAGTGCGCACTTGTTTGATCAGTTGGCGCCAGGCGCACAAGTTGAAATTGATGGCCCTTACGGCATGGCCTACCTGCGAGAAGATGTTGAGCGCGACATTTTGTGTGTGGCGGGTGGTTCGGGATTAGCGCCCATGGTTTCGATTGCACGCGGTGCATTCAGCAGTCCCAAAATGCGTGACCGAAAATTACATTTCTACTATGGTGCACGCTCTTTGCAAGATGTCTGTGGCTTGGACATGCTGCAAGCGCTTTCCGACTGGGATGCTCGAGGCCATTACCAAGCGATCATTTCTGGTGAGCCAGACACTGCCAACTTAACCAAGCCTTATCTGCGTGGTTTTGCCCACGACGCAGTGGCGCAAAGCTTTGGCGAACGTTTGCAACAAATGGAAATTTATTTTGCAGGTCCCGCCTTGATGGGA